>Ga0247841_10000053_pt1 | contig 281567 bp, 244 predicted proteins | sample LaCruzMarch2015__2_FD_192410 | JGI IMG/M metagenome (GOLD analysis project Ga0247841, IMG submission 192410) | Freshwater microbial communities from meromictic Lake La Cruz, Castile-La Mancha, Spain - LaCruzMarch2015_18m | ecosystem: Environmental > Aquatic > Freshwater > Lake | place: Spain... | reverse complement strand
AGGTCGGTGGTTCGAATCCACCTATGCCCACCACTTAAAAAATATTATCAAGAATTAATTCAGTTGGTTAGAGCGTCCCGGTTATGCACCGGGAAGGTCGGTGGTTCGAATCCACCTATGCCCACCATTTAAAAAAAATTATCGGGGATTAGCTCAGATGGCTAGAGTACTTGGTTTGGGACCAAGGGGTCGCGAGTTCGAGTCCCGCATCCCCGAGTTTATTAAGATAAAGTCACTAGCTAACAACTATTGACTAATAGCTAAAGACTAAATTTATGCCAAGGTAGCTCAGTGGTAGAGCAAGCCCCGAAGCGTCGGGGTGTGTCAGCAGTTTAATTCACAATAATTAACTTATGCCAAGGTAGCTCAGTGGTAGAGCAGAGGCCTGAAAAGCCTTGTGTCGGCAGTTCAATTCTGCCTCTTGGCACCATTTAATATCAAATATTCTATGAAAGCATATGTTTATATATTATTAATGTGAGACAATAGATATTATATCGGAAGCACAAATGATGTAAAAAGAAGAATTCAGGATCATCAAACATGAAAAGTCGATGCCACAAAAACATTTCAACCTATAAAGCTAATATTTAATAGAGAATATGATAGTTTAGAAAAGGCAAGAAAAATTGAGAATAAATTAAAAAAACAAAAAAGTAAAAAAATTATTGAAAAATTTATGTCAAACAAATGGCAAGATCTATAGTAGAGCAAGCCCCGCAAGGCGGGGTGGTCGGCAGTTCAATTCTGCCTCTTGGCACCATTCAAAGTCAAACTATTGCTAAAATAGTTTAAATGCTTGGAACGAGCAGATATCCTTAAAGCTACAAATATAATGATCTTTATCTAATAGATTAATTATTTGTAGAGAAAGTTTCGGTTAATAAATCTTAGCTAAGAATTACCATCAAGCTATCATTTATATCGAGATGAATATTTTTGTTTAAAAATCTATTGAAAAAGGATGTCAAATTTTTATTATCAAAATTCTAATGCAAATTTTTGCAACTTATTTTAATTTTTAAATAGTTTATAATGGCTGCTGCTGAACAAAAAAAGAAAGTCCATGTTAATGTTGGAACAATTGGTCATGTTGATCATTGAAAAACAACATTAACATCAGCAATTACAAAAGTTGCTGCAACTAAATGATTCGCTAAGACATTGGATTATGATCAAATTGATAATGCTCCAGAAGAAAAAGCGAGATGAATTACTATCAACACAAGACATGTGGAGTACGAAACAGAAACAAGACATTATGCTCACATCGACTGTCCATGACATGCTGACTACGTTAAAAATATGATCGTAGGGGCCGCTCAAATGGATTGAGCTATTCTTGTTGTTGCTGCTACAGATGGTCCTATGCCTCAAACAAGAGAGCATGTTCTTTTAGCTCACCAAGTTAACGTTCCAAAAATTATTGTTTTCTTAAACAAATGTGACATGGTTAAAGATGCTGAAGAAATCGATCTAGTAGAGGAAGAGGTAAGAGAAGTTTTGAAAAAGAACTGATTTGATCCTAAGGCTCCTATTATTAGAGGGTCCGCTCTCAAGGCCATGGAAAATTCTACAGACGCCGAAGGTGATGCTAAATGTATTTGGGATCTTCTCAAAGCATTAGACGAATACATTCCTGTACCGCAAAGAGATGTGGAAAAACCTTTCCTAATGCCCGTGGAAGATGTTTTCTCTATTAAAGGTAGAGGTACTGTTGCTACTTGAAGAATCGAAAGAGGTATTGTAAAAATGAACGATGAACTTGAAATTCTATGATTATGAGCAGAATCAAAAAAAACAGTTATAACTTGAGTAGAGATGTTTCACAAATCATTTGACCAGGCAGAAGCTGGTATGAATGTTTGATTACTACTAAGAGGTATTGATAAGGAACAAATAGAAAGATGACAAGTTCTTTGTAAACCAGGGACAGTAAAAGCACACACAAAATTTGAAGCTGAAGTATATGTTTTGAAAAAAGAAGAATGAGGTAGACACACTCCATTTATGTCAGGTTATAGACCACAATTTTTCATGAGAACAACGGATGTTACATGAACAATCAATCTAAAAACTGGTGTTGAAATGATTATGCCTTGAGATAATGCAAAGATAGATGTCGAATTAATCTATCCTGTTGCTATGGAAGAATGATTGAGATTTGCTATTAGAGAATGAGGTAGAACAGTTGGTGCAGGAGTTGTTACAAAGATAAATGTATAATAATTTCACAAAATAATTTTTAATATTTAAACCATTAGTACTCTTCAGTTATGGAGAGTTCTAATATCTAAATATTAAGATACATTTTTATTAATATATCATTTACCAATGGTTGAAAAGCAAAAAAATCAAAAAACCAAACTAAGGATTAAGTTGAAAAGTTATGATATAAAAATGTTAGAATCCTCTGTAGGCAAGGTTGTGTGATTACTTATCAAATCTTGAGCAAAAATCAAGTGACCGATTCCATTGCCCAAAAAGAGAAAATTATATACTGTACTTAGATCAAACTTTAAATTTAAGGATTCTAGAGAACAATTTGAAAGATTCACATATTCTAGAATGGTTGATGTCGTAGAAACATGAACAAAAACAATGGAATATTTACAGAATTTAGCAATACCAGTTGGTGTTCTAGTAGATGTAAAAGTATTTTAAAATAAGACGCAAAAAATCTCTAAAAGATTTTAACGTCATTTTTATCCAGCTTTAGCGGGGAAAAAATTTAGTTATAAACCATATATCAAATGAATAAATGATGACTTCTAGCATGTAAAAAGGAGATGACCAAAATGTGGATAGATGATGTTTTCACTCCAGTAACAATAGTGAAAATTCTTCCACAAGAAATCATAAGATACAAAAATCAAGAGAAAGATTGATATGTTTGCGCTGTTATTGGATCTGAAAAAAAAGAATTTAAGAAAGATAAATGACAAAAGATTTCATACAAACAAATATCAGAATTTGAAGTTAATGATGAATTTATCAAAAATCATGAAACAGGGGAAAAATTGGATTCTTGAATATTAGAATGAATTAAAGAGTTGGACATAGTATGACAATCCAAATGAAAATGATACCAATGAGTTATGAAAATATTTCATGTTAAATGATGACCCAAGACACATTGATCTAAATTCCATAGACATATCGGTTCGCTGGGAAATAGAAAGCCAAGAAGAACGATGAAATGACATCCACACGCAAAACATCTTGGGAACAAACGTGTCACGCTAAAAGATATAAAATTACTTGACATCATAAAAAGAGAGAACGAACAGATGGCGGTTCTTAAATGATCAATACCATGACCTTATAATTGAATATTAAAACTATTAATAAAATAAAAAAAATCTGATTTTAATTTATAATTTTTAATTATTAATTGTTAATTATTAAATGTATTCTATCGATATATATGATAAAAGCGGAAAAAAAGTTTCGAAATTCGATCTTAATGCATCAATATTTTGCGATGAGATAATAAATGAACAATTAATACACGAATATTATCTCCTACAAATGTGAAATGCTCGCAAAAATATAGCTCAAGTGAAGGGTAGATGAGAAGTTCATTGATCTTGAAGAAAACTATACAAACAAAAGTGAACCTGAAACGCAAGAGTATGAGACAAAAACTCTCCGATTAGAAGATGATGAGGATCAGCTTTCTGACCTAGATGAGATAGAAATTACACAAAAGGCATGACAAAGAAAGCAAGAAAACTTGCGCTCAATGGATTGATAACTCTCAAGGCAAAAGCGAATGAAATCATAGGATTAAAATCTTTTGATATAAGCAAACCAAAGACAAAAGACGCTCAACAAATATTGAAAAATATCTGAATCGACAATAAGAAAGTTCTTTTAGTTTTAGATCAAAAAAACGAGAACATTATTAAATCATTTAGAAATTTGGAGAAAATAAAATATTTATTAGTGAATTACCTAAATCCATACGATATCATGCATTATGATAGAATAGTAATCCTAGAACCAGCTTTAAATAAATTGAATAAAGCCTAGGGCACCTGCCCGCGAGATTTCGGGGTATGGCATTAAGCTTTTAGCATTCAGCATTTAATATTATGACATTTAGACAAAAACTTCAAGCAAGAGCAAAGAAAAATCAAACAGCTAAAATCATTAAGAAATTTTCACCATATGAAATTATTGTTTCTCCTATTATTACAGAGAAAACACACAAGCAACAAAATGATAATAATAAATACTCATTCAAAATTCATAATGATGCCAACAAAAATGATGTTAAACAAGCAGTTCAGTTCTTATATAAACTAACGCCCTTGGCTGTAAATATAGTCAATGTAGTATTCAAATGAAGAACACAAAGAAAATTAGTTAGAAGATCTTATAAGAAAGCAATAGTAACATTAGATAAAAAAGACAAAATAGAAATCTGATCATAGTTCACTTTAATTTATAATTCCACATTTATCATTTATAATTGAATTTAGATGCCAGTCAAAAAGTACAAGCCATATACTCCTTCTAGACGTTTCATGATTTGATACGATTTTTCCGATATCAGTAAAAAAAGACCAGAGAAATCATTAACAAAATATTTATGAAGAACTTGATGAAGGAATAATGCCTGAAGAGTTACGTCAAGATTTATGTGATGAGGACACAAAAGACTATACAGAGAGATAGATTTTAAATGATATGACAAATGTGATATTCCGGCGAAAATAGCAAGCATAGAATACGATCCGTATAGGACATGTAGAATAGCGCTACTTCACTTTGTTGACTGAGAAAAAAGATACGTAATTGCTTGGAAATGAATCAAAATTTGAGAAAGAATTATCAATGGTAAAAACGGACCTATCAATCCATGAAACAGAAAACAACTCAAAGATATTCCTGAATGAATGAATGTATACAATCTTGAAGTTACACCATTTTCCTCAGGTAAATTAATTAAATCAGCATGAAATTCTGCTACTATAGTCGGTAAAGATGATGCCTTAAAATTAGTTTTCATTAAATTACCTTCTTGAGAAGTTAGAAAATTCAATGAAGAATGTCGAGCAACTATTGGAGAGGTTGGTAACGATCAACATCAAAATATAGTTATTGGTAAGGCCTGAAGACAAAGGTGGTTGTGAAGAAAGCCAAGAAATCTTTGAAAAAACATGAATCCTGTTGATCATCCACATGGTTGAGGAGAATGACACTCACCTATAGGATCCAAGAGATGACCAAAATCATTTGCTGGAAGAAACGTATCACCGTGAATCAAAACTAGAAAATCTAAGAAACGATCAAATAAATTTATAGTATCCAAAAGGACAAAAAATTAACATTTTATTCTATTAAATTATGGCACTATTTAACTATTACACTATAACTATAGTGCTATAAATCCATTTAATCTTATTAAACCTTATTATGACTAGATCACTCAAAAAATGATATTATGTGAACGAGAAGCTGATGTTGAAAGTTAAAAAGATGACTGAAAGCTGAGAAAAAAAAGTATTCAAAGTTCGAGATAGAGCATGCCACATCACACCCGAAATGATATGATTTACATTTGCAGTTCATAATGGTAAACAATTTTTAAGTGTTTATGTGACTGAAGATATGATATGACATAAATTGTGAGAGTTTGTTCCTACAAGAACATTTAGATGACATCCATTTTAAAACAATTTAATTGTTTAGATAGTCCTATAAGACTATAAAACCACCTGTCCTCGGTATTTTGCCGGGATGATACTATAACACTATAAATACATTTATTAATTACATCCCAACAATGAATAATAATTTAACAGCAACATTAAAATACGCATTAGTGTCAGACAAAAAAATGGCAATAATAGCAAAATTAGTAACTTGAAAAAAAGTGGAGGATGCCTTGACACAGTTGCATTTACTACCTAAAAAATGAGCTAAATCATTACACAAAGTTATTAAATCAGCTTATTCTAATGCGACACAAAATGGGAATATGGATGGTAAGACATTATATATTAAATCCATAAATGTATGAAGAGCACCTAAATTGAAAAGGATAAGATTCACTTCTAGGTCAAGAGTTTCTCACTATGTAAGATTCAGATGCTTCGTAAAAGTTATTTTAGATAATAAAAAATCTTAAGATGTGACAAAAAGTAAATCCCGTTGGTATGAGAGTTTGAATAATGAAATCACGACCTTGTGAACGATTTGCTAAAAATAAAAGAAGTGGATCTGATTTTTTTATTGAAGATATCAAAATGAGGAATTTCATAGAAAATAAATTTCCAAGATCTGGCATCTCTAAAGTAGTAATCAGAAAAACATGAAAAGAATGAGAGATTATAATATTCACTTCTAAGGTATGAATCCTCATGTGAAAGCAATGAAGTAAGGTTAAGGAATTAGAAGAAGAGTTAAAGAAAAAATTCGATAAAGATATCAAAATAGTAATAAAAGAAGTAAAAAATCCTGAATTATCTGCTAAGATAATGGCTGAATTCATAGCAACACAATTGGAATCTAGAATGCCATTCAGAAAAGTCGCAAAAAATGTTTTGCAAAAAGTAATGGAAAAATGAGCATCATGAATCAAAATTCAAATATGATGAAGGCTCGGTGGAGCAGATATTGCAAGAACAGAAAAATTTATAGATTGAAGAGTTTCTTTGCAAACCTTTAGATCTGATATTGATTATTCATATCTACAAGCCAGAACTAAATATTGAATGTTATGAGTTAAGGTTTGGATAGAAAAATGAATTCTCTATGCAAAATGAGCTCAGAAAAAAATTAATTTATAATAATTTTAAAAAATTAATCTGAATAAAGATGCTATTAAGCCCCAAAAGACGAAAATATAGAAAACCCATTGTAAGATCACTTACTGGTAAAAGCTTTAGATGATCTACGGTTGTTTTTGGAGATTATTGACTCAAAGCTACTACAAGTGCCTACATAAGTAACAAACAAATAGAGGCGACAAGAAAAGTTATAGTTAGAGCGATCAAAAAAGTTGGTAAATTGTGGATAAGAGTATTCCCTGATCAACCATTCACCAAAAAATGATTAGAAATGCCGATGGGTACATGAAAATGAGATGTAGATATTTATACTGCTCCTGTTAGAAAAGGTAAAATACTCTTCGAAGTAAGTGGCTTAAGTGAAGAAATTGCCAAACAAACACTTATAAAAGCAGGTAAAAAGTTATGAATCAAAACTAGATTTGTAAAAAAATGAGAAATTAAATAAGTTTATTTTAGTTTACTAATTTGTTTATTTAAAATGAAAGATAAAAAATCCAAGATAAAAGATCTGAAAGGTAAATCCATCAAAGAATTGGTGCAAGATAGAACATCACTCAAAAAAGAGTTATATTCTCTCAAAATGAAAAATGCAATCAAATGACTCAAACAGACACATCAGATCAAAGATACAAGGAAAAAAATAGCAAGGATAAATACTTTTTTAACATCTAAAATCAAAGAAAAATATGGTGATAATATGAAATAAAAGTATCAAAGAATTGGTTTGAGAAGTCATGAGTGACAAGTGTGATCAAACTCGTACTGTTCTTGTTAAATCTGTAAAGACACATCCACTTTACAAGAAAAGATTCGTAGTAAAAAAGAAATATTATGCACATGATGTAGAGAATAAATCCAAATTATGAGATACAGTTAAAATAAGAGAAAACAAACCAATTAGTAAATCAAAAAAATGGAAAGTGATAGAAATATTATAAATCAGAATACTTGTAAAATCTTTTTAAATTATTTAATTCAAATTCATGTTAAAAAATGAATCTGTAGTAGTCGTGGCCGACAATACTGGTGTAAAAAGGGCACAAATAATAAGGATACTAAAGTGATCAACAGCAAGAACAGCTAGAATATGAGATAAAGTGGTTTTAGCAGTTAAAGAAGCTTTGCCGATCAGCACAATCAAAAAATGAGAAGTTGCTCAATGAATAATAGTAAGAGTTAGAAAAGAAATCAAAAGATCCGATGGTACTTATGTAAGATTTTGAGATAACGCAGTTATACTTATGTCCAAAGATAACAAATGAGAACTCAAACCTATTGGTAAAAGAATATTCTGACCAGTAGCAAGAGAACTTAGGGACTTATGATACAAGAACATTACAAATATGGCTGAAGAAGTCGTATAATTAGCATATAGCATTAAGCATACAGCATTTAACATTTATAATTTATCATGAGAAAATTAAGAACCTGAGATCCAGTTATGGTAATAGCAGGTAAATACAAAGGTAAGATATCTGCCATACAAAAAATTATGGATAATTACGCTATAGTAAAATGAGTAAACGAAATGAAAAAGGCTATGAAATGAAAGTGATTTATAAAAAAAACATTACCTATTCACATTTCTAATATCATGTACTACGTAGAAAGCAAAAAGAAACCAAGTAAAATTAAAATAATGATAGATAAGAACGGTAAAAAAACTAGACAAACAAGAAAGTTTGGTATAACAATTTAAAATTTTATTGCATATTATTTTAAATAAATGATTAAATCAGCGAAAATCAAAAACGAAAAAACATCTGCTCGCGAAACCTTGGGGTTGGAATTGCAAAAAAAACTTGGTATCAAGAATATCAATGCAATTCCCAAAATAAATAAAGTCATAGTTGCTATAGGAATTGGTTCATTAGCGACAAGAAAATGACTCAAAGATTTTGATGAATTTGAGAAAAATCTAATGAAGATTACGTGACAAAAACCACGTATGATTAAATCTAGAAAATCTATCTCCAACTTCAAATTAAGAGAAGATATGCCTGTAATGCTACAGACAACATTAAGAGGTAGAAGAGCTAGTGATTTCTTAGATAGATTTACAAAATTAGTACTCCCTAGAATAAGAGATTTCTCATGAATATCAGAAAAATCTTTTGATGGAAAATGAAATATTAGTATTTGAATTCCAAATTATAATATATTCCCAGAACTAAATGTAGACGAAGTCGTAACACCTATAGGTATTCAAATAACTATAACTATGACGGGCAACAAATCAGCTGAGAACAGAATTCTTTTGGAATCGCTATGATTCATGTTCAAATAAAACATTTATTTATTTAAAATAATATCAATGGCAAGAGCCGCTCTGAAATCCAAACAATCAAAAATGTACGAGAAAAGATTCACAAAATGAGAACAGTTGAAGAAACCAACTAAATATTATAACAGATGCAGACTTTGTGGAAGATCCAAAGCTTATATAAGAGATTTTGGTATCTGTAGAGTTTGTCTTAGAAAATATGCTAGAGATTGAATGATCATGTGACTTAGAAAAGCTAGTTGGTAAAATTTTTATTATTTAAACTTATGTAAAATGGGAATAGATAAAGATTGAGAATTTACAAAAGATTTGATTGTAGACCCGAATTGAGAGTGATATGTTAATGTTAATAAAATAAGGAATTTTACAAAAGAATATATAATAAAACATTTCGATTCAGAACAAGAAGATTGAGGAGAAAGAAATTAATAATCCAAAAAATCTGATTTAATTTATCATTATTATAATCCAAAGAATGACTTATGTAAATGCACCTATTCATGACCTACTTATAAGGATCAAAAATGCTTATATGGCAAGGAAGACACTAATTCAGTGAGTGGTTTTTTCAAATTTCAAAATCAAGATATTGGAACTTTTGAAACAATATTGATTTATACAAGAGATTAAAATCATAGAAAAAGAGAATAATAAAAAATATATTGATATAGTTCTCAAAAAAATCCAAAATCCGATTAATGATATCCCAAATATTAAATTCTTCTCCAAGCCATCTAGACCACGATATATTTCTTATAAGGAAATAAATAACGTCGCATGATGAAAAGGTATCTGAATCATGTCAACAAATCAAGGACTAATGGCAGCTCATGTTGCCAAGAAAAAGAAAATATGATGAGAACTTATAGCTGAAATATATTAACATAAAGCATTTAGCATAAAGCATTTAGCATAAAACATAAAGCATTTAGCATTTAATAATTCCAATGTCAAAAATCTGAAAGAAGCCAATCCATATACCTAGTTGAGTTGAAATTAACATAGCGAATTGAGTAGTAAGTGTAAAATGACCAAAATGAAATTTGTCACAAAAAATAGTAAACGGAGTCAATGTGAAAACAGAGAATGAAAATATTGTAGTATCAATAGATAGCCAGGAAGATAAAAACCTTCGATGACTTACAAGGACACTTATAAATAATATGGTCGAATGAGTAACTCATTGATTTGAAAAAAAATTATTAGTTATGTGAGTTGGGTACGGAGCTAAATTGGAAGGACAAAATCTAATATTGTCACTCGGATTTTCTCATAAGGTTAAATTCCAAGTACCATCATCCATTCAAATCAAAGTAGAACAAGATCCCAAATGAAATTCAATTCTGACACTAAATGGAATAGATAAGCAATATTTATGAGAAATAGCCTCTAATATTAAAGCACTCAAAAAACCTGAACCATACAAATGAAAATGAATTAGATACTTCGATCAATTTATTAAATTAAAACCAGGTAAAGCAGCTAAAAAATAATCTTTTAATAATTTAATTTATCCTCAAATGCAGAATCTGAAAAGCCAGAGAAAAGATAAAAAAGCGCATTTCTTAAAAAGGAAAGTGAGAATTAATAGTAAAATTAAATCTAACAATCCTGATTTTAGAGTAATTGTAAATAAATCTAACAAATATATCAAAGCTCAAGTCATCGACAATCAATGAAATGTCGTTTGTTTTATCACAGACAAAAAAGCAAAAGGCGAAAACAAAACACAAAGAGCAGAGACAGCATGAGTTGAGCTTGGTAAATTAATGGCGAAAAAATCAGTCGCCAAAGCTGCTTTTGATAGAAATGGTAATCTATATCATGGAAGAGTGAAAGCATTGGCTGATTGAATAAGGAAAAGCTGAATAGCTTTATAATATTTTAGTATTTATAATTTATAAAATAATGAGACCTGAAAGAAAAGATAAGACAAAAAAAGAATTCGATGAACTGTTACTAGAAGTTAGAAGAGTAACAAGAGTAACTACATGATGAAGAAGGATGTCATTTAGAGCCACTGTTTTGATATGAAATAAAAAATGAAAAATCTGAATCTGATTATCTAAGTGACCAGATGTTTCTACGGCTGTAAATAAAGCATCTAACGAAGCTTACAAAAAAATATTCAATGTGCCTATCACCAAAAATCAAACAGTCCCATATCCAATATCTATGAAATACAAAGCATGTCTTATCAAATTATTACCAGCTAGTGCTGGTACATGAATCAAGGCCTGATCATCTGTGAGATCAGTTTTGGAATTGGCTTGATATGAAAATGTTTTGTCCAAAATAGTTTGATCAAACAACAAATTAAATAATGCAATCGCTACTATCAATGCACTTATAACTTATAAACACGCTGATCATTTCAATAATTTGGTTATCAAAAAACCAGAGAAAAAAATTGAAGAAACAATCGAAGAAACAGCGATCAAAGTAGATGCACAACCAAATGACGACGTAGAATTGGCAGCTCCTGAAATAATTGTAAAAGTGAAGTGAAACGAAATCCCGCAAGGCGAGAATATTAAAGAGACTCCAAAATCAGAGGAAAAGTCAGAGGGAAAAAAAGAAGAAAAGAAAATTATCTGAAATTCTCAAACTAAACCTCACAATACCATAGCTAAAAAACCAACAAAGAAATAATTTTATAAAAATTAAACCTATTAGAAATGAAACTACATGAACTTCCAGGCAACCCACGATTAAAAAACAAATCCAAAAGAAAATGAAGATGAGATAGTTCTTGAAAATGAAATTATTCATGAAAATGACTCAAATGACAAAAAGCTAGAAGCTGACACTCTCTCAAGCCTTGATTTGAATGATGACAGACTCGTCTTATTCAAAGGACACCCAAAGCTAAGTGATTCAAAAGATTTTTCAAATTAATAGAACATTACGATACTATTAATCTATGAAAATTCGAAGCTGACAACAGAATTTCTAATGGTATGGAGATAACAAAGGCTAAATTAAAACAGCTAGGATATATCAAGAAGGAAAATGCTTTAGTTAAAATTTTATGAGATTGAGATTATAGCAAATGACTAAAATTTACTGGTATGGATGCTTTTTCCAAATGAGCTCAAGAAAAAATAGATAAGCCATGAAAAAAAACTGGTAGTGGAAGGAAATATATGTCATTCGTAGAGTTAAAAAAGAAAGGTGGAATACAGAAAAAAAGACCAATAATCAAAGTTAAAATTACAAAACCAGTTGAAGTAAAAAAAGTAGAAAAAAAGATAGAAACTAAAATAGCTAAACCAGTTGAAGTAAAAAAAGTAGAAGAAAAAGTTAAAGCAATCAAAGTTGAACAGCCAACCTTAGCTACAGCGAAAAAAATTGCTGTCGCTAAAAAATCTACAACAGCTAAATCAGCTAAAATTGAGAAAAAAGTTGAGAAACCAATTGTAGCGAAAAAAATTGCTATTGTAAAAAAAACAACAACAGCCAAACCAACAGTAGCTAAGAAATCTTCCACGACAAAGAAAGTTACTAAAAAATAATGAGTTTTAATTGTCAATTTATCTCTATGGAAAAAATTGTAAAAAAACTTACAGAGCTACGAGAGAACCCAACAATAAAAAAGAAAATAATTTTCACACTTATAATGTTAGCATTATATAGGTTATTGGTATTTATACCAGTTCCTTTTGTCGATATAGGAAGTTTAATGACAAAAACATTGGATGCTAGCAATGCATGATGATTATGATATTTTCTTATGCTTTTATGATGATCTCTGGATCAATTTTCTTTAATAGCGGTATGATTAGCTCCTTTCATCAACGCTTCCATAATAATGCAACTTCTTGGTTCTGTTATACCAAAATTGGAAGAACTAACAGAGCAATGAGAGGTTGGACAACAAAAAATACAACAATACACAAGATACCTTTCTGTACCATTAGCATTTTTGCAATCAATTGGTATGGTATTTTTTATAAATTATTTATTATGATGACAGGTTATCAGTACTGCCCTACCAAATGTCATCATGACGGCATTAGCCATGACAATATGATCAGTTATTCTTATGTGGATATGAGAACTAATAACAGAGAAATGAATATCTAACTGAATATCTCTTTTGATCTTTTCTTCCATAGTTGCATGAATGACTCAAAAAATATATGCTGATGTCTCATCATCTACTAGCATATTTGGAGTAATTATATTCATGTTAGCGTTAATTCTTGTATTAATATTGCTTTCTATATTTATACTCAAATCCATTAAAGAGATACCAATTATATACGCTAGAAGATGAAAAGTAGAAGAATCTTCTTCTTTGCCAATACCCATGAATCCTGTATGAATGATACCTATTATCTTTTCTATAGCATTTATAACATTCCCATACCTACTTTCTAAGCTTATAACTCAGTTTCAACCGATGAATACTAAACTTGTCGCAATAGCGAATCGGATAGAAATAAATCTGAATATATATTCACAACAACCAGGCATACCAGCGGTTATATTATATTTCATTCTCATAGTCGCATTCACATTCTTTTATACATTGATAGTTTTCTCACCAGAAAAAATGTCGGACAACATCCAAAAGAGATGATGATTTGTACCTGGGATTAGACCATGAAAAGAAACGGCAAAATATATTAATGGTATTATAATGCACTTATGTCTACGATGATGAGTTTGATTAGCTCTTATCGGAATTTATAGTTATATTCTAAATTATATTCCATTCATACAAAATCTAGTCCAATCACTTGGATCCTTGCCAGTTATAGTTACTTGATCTTGAGTAATCATTATCGTATGAGTTGTTCAAGATATATTAAATAAAGTAAAGAGTGACATGCTCATGGAGAGATATGAAAAGATAGATTTAAATGAAGTTTCAGGCAACATAAATAAATTAATGTAGAATAAGACAAAAAAATATTTTCATAAATAAACAAATTAATCTGATTTTAAAATCAGGTTTTTTTGTTTATTTTTTAATTATTTATTTCCGCCATTACAACTAATCCGCTAGAGTATCAAGGTGACCGTTTAAATACAAAGATTGCCCCGCTCAAAAAATAACATAATAGTGCTTTGTAATGGCTAGACCTTTTTGCATACTTTTTATGGCAATGATAAAAAGTATGTCTGCGAAGCACCAGTAATGAAAAAAGTGAAGCGAAGCTGAATCCCGTAACGGCGTGGTCGAGGATTATTCAGCTTCTTGATACGTCTTTGGCGGATTAGCGCTCGTCCTGCAAAGGGCTCGTCCTGCAAAGGGCTCGTCCTGCAAAGAGCTTGTCCTGTAAAGGAGAATAGAAATTTCAATAATTTCTATATGATAAATTAAACTATTTGTAATCTTTTTTCTAAATTCTCATCAGCTTTATATTTTACATAATTATCCGCAATTAATCCAGTTAATTTTTCATCTTTTTCTAGTTTGTTTACAATATCGGATAATTTATCAACATCAATAATTTGATTTTGGCTAATTTGTTTGGAAATCATATTAAAAAAATCCAAATAATTTAATTTCACGTTTTCACAGTTATTTAACCGATTTTTACCAGATTCTTTCATTTGTGCCGAATTAAAAAAATCGTTAATCATTGGTTCTTGAGATTCTCAATTTTTGACCTTGCTAGAATTGATAAGCATATTAAATTGGGAGATTAGGTCCCTAAATTGAAGGTATGTTCAGGTCTTTTTGTAATAAGTGGAAGTATCGTCGATGATTTTCAATAGCTGTAATTGTTGAGGATTTATTTGTTCGTTGAATTCAGAATTTTTTTCCCAATTAATTTTTATTCATCGATTTTTAAACATGTAATTCATATTCTCTTGGATAGCCATGTTTTTTTCGTTGGCTTGATGAATGTAATATTGATTTAGTGCCTCATGTGTGAATTCGCTTCATAATTCAGAATTAGATTCTTTTACTAAATTCTTTTTATAGTCCTCTATATTTTCAGACTTTCAGAATAATTCCTCATATTTAATTTCATTAGCTTTATTTTTAAAACTTTGAATTGTTGGTAATTTAATGGGCAAATTTATTTTTCATTCTTTAGTTTTTCAAATTTTGTAAGTTCATTCTGATGTTTTATAAATAAGGTCATCCATTTGAAAAATTCATGTTTGTAAATCGTAATAAAATCAGACAAGACTGCCATTGATCATTCACTGTAGATGTAAAATATTTGACTTTAAATCGATATCTTTTTTTCAATCAAGCTTAAAATCCCAGGCAAAGTTTTCCATATTATCATTTGTGACATCAAAATATGACGCCAATCAAGAAATACAATTGGTCATGATTCTTTGTTTAATAATTGTGTTTGTTTGCTGTAATAATTGTTTATTGCCATATTCTAAATATTTTTCACGAACGAATTTCGATATTTCATTTAGTTCCTCTTTATTGACTACATTTATTCCATCTTTTAATGTGAATGTTTCAATATCAAAATAGTCTTTAAACTCGCCCGGTATTTTGTTCTTTTTCATATTCTTGATGATGTTATCTTGTATCTCTTCGGAATAAAATTTCAGAATGTTTTGTTCATCTATGTTATCATCAAATTTTTCAATTATTTTCTCATCATTTCTCAAATAACTATTTATAGATTTGTTTCTCAATTCTAGTATTTTATCAGGAGTATCAATAAAATCATGGAGTGAATCGGTTTTAGACTTGGGAAATTCTGGTAATTGATTTTCACTGATCGGGATCTGGATATCAATATCCAAAAGCTTATTAAGCTGATTGAAATTTTGAATAAATTGGAACTTATTTGGAATAATGTCATTTGAATTTACTAATTTCTGAGCAGTAAATCGATACTGGAGATATTCTTCGGTATTTATATCTATTCATTTTTTTCTTGCAGAACCAAGTTTATCTTCGATTTTGAATAAATTATCAGTTTTGAATTTTTGGAATTCTTTGGAACTAACGTTAAGTTTAAATTCTTGTGGAACGTTTTGATATATGGGATTCAATTTATTTAGAATTAATTCTATATTGTTCTTTTTGTCTTCTTTTTTTTCTTTCTTGTTTTGCACTTTTGCCCATTTTATATTGTCTATAAATTCTTTGAAAATAATCCTAGCATTAGATATATCAAATAGATCATAATGATTTGTTAGGATATCGCCGAAAAAAAGTTTTCAATGTTCTGTAATATCTTTTGGATTGATTCAGTTTTCAACAAAATATTTTATTATATTTTCAAAAGTTCAAATATCGAAATTCTTATGTGAAGATAAATCTTTAGAAATGGCCTTGATTTGTGGATATTCATCCAAAAAAGATTTTTGTTGGGGTTTCGAAACTTTATCTTGCTTTTCAATCTTATTTTCTTGCACTTCTGATTTCATACATTTAGAAAATAAATAAACAAATTATTTATTTTTTATTTTTTGCGGCATTTTCGAAAAGTTCTTTCCATGCTTGAAGAATTTTTAATAATTCATCTAATTCAGCAATATCCTTATCTAATAGTTCAATATCTATTTCGTGCTTTACTATATTGGAACAAGCTGAAAGAAGCATTGAAAGCCTACTAGATTTTTTTACATAATCAAAACTAAATTTTCATATGCTTGTTTCCTGTTTCAGATCCAAAAGACAACAAATGACAATAATCCTTTCTCAGAATTTTTCGTTTTCCATGTTATATACATCATATACTTCTTTAGACATAAATTTTCGAGAATATCTATTTACTGAACTATCTCGGATTTGTTTGAATTCATTTATCTCAGTCTGATTTTCAAATGCTCATGAATTAATGATTCTGTTTTTTATTGTGTCTAGATCACTGATTGTTACCTCTTTTAGAAGTGAATTATTCTGAGCCTGCGTTTGGTTGAACTTTCCATTTCATGCTATAGCTAACAGGATCAATAAAGAAATTTTTAAAAGTAATGATGCTTTTGGGTAAGAAGATTCTTCCTGCTTTATAGTTTTCCTTGGTGTATGCATATTTTATTTATTAAAAATAAAAAATCAGACTAATGAGTCTGAGTTATTTTGTAAAAAAAATATCTATCAAATAATTTATAGTCTGATTGACAACAATGGAATGTTTTTACTTGATGGACCATGGAATCAATAAAGAATAAAAAATCCTATTCTTTATTTTGTTTGGCTTTTGTAAAAACTGTGTTTGTTATATTAAGGAAAGAGCTTAAAAAATCAATGTTTAATTGCTTAATTAAATGAAATTAAAAAAAACCTGCCTGTCCCGCATTCCCGGGATAAACCAATCGGTAGGTAGGTCTGACCGTAAATTTTGATCAGATTTCTTATTATTTATATTTAAATCTTTTATCTTGTTATTTATCATCTGTAATCTTCTATTTTAGTGTTTTCTGTATGAACGTCTATACAAAACATACAAAAAGAATGTTACAAATATAGCAACAGCTATGTTCTCTGCTGGTCAAACTTTTGGTACGGTAGTTATTCATGTCCTAGTTGTGGTAGTCGTTGTTCTAAGTCATGTTACTGTGAATGTGTAACGTTTTTCTGCACCATCATTATCAGGCATAAAGTTGACTATAAATTCTCAGTTTCTGTTAATAGTAAATTCATATCTTTCAGCTGTCATAGCAACTGTTCAGAGCTTATTAAATCTTTCTCATGTCGGATCTCGCAAAAAGATATCTACATTATCAGATCAGTCCACCGCTGTCCATCTTAATGTAACTTTATTGGAGCTAACTGTATGAGACACATTTGCTAAATTCATATCGGCTCATGCTGAGCTATGTAAATTGGTTCAAGTATTGGCTCATTCGCCATAAGATTGATCTGAAAGTTTAAATCGGATTTCATTGGATATTTCTCATAATATTCAATTGGCGTTTTTTGGTATAATTGAAACATAATAAAGTTTGCTAGCAACTAATCAGTCTGTTGCCACATCCAATCTCATATTTACTGTGGTTCAAGGACTAGTGAATTCAAATGTCTTCTCTTTGGATTGATCAAGTAACGCTGCATTATCTAGTATCTCTGATAAAGGATATTCACTGAACATCAATGTATATTTACTAATCTTAGCTCATAGTTCATCAACGATAACAGGCGAATTGATAGTTAAACCCGTAGCAGATATTGAACTAACAGATATTTCTTGATCTTTGTTATAACCAAATGGTATCTCGTCAGTTAAAGTATCCATCCAAGTTCGTAGGTCTCCAGTACTTGTCTGAGCTTTGGCATAAGAGAAAAATATTAATACACCAAATAATATTAATCAGACTAACAATAACTTTGAAATGGATTTTTTGAGATTGAATTTTTTCATGATTAAATAGTTCAAATAATTAAATCAACCTAATTATATTCAACATTGCTCTTTTTGCAAATTTTGACGTGAATTTATACTCGTTTTTCACAAAAAACTAACACTTTTGTTAAAAAAATGTTAATTAAATTGACAGAAATAGAAAAGCTGATATACTATGGTTATCAAAGAATGAATATTTTGGACTTAAATAATAAATTAGAAATAAAAAAATGCTGGAAAAAAATAAAATTATTTGTAGAGAGATACCACGGTGTGTCTCAGATATTATATTTTTAATTTAGACACACGATCGTGTGTCTCTACAAGAATGAAAAAATAGACTCGATAAATCGTCGTTTCTACGATTTTTTAATGTTTTCCCTCTCCGTGCCTGCCCGCGAGACTTCGGGGTGGGAGAGGGATGCCCGAAGGGCAGGGTGAGGTTGTTTTAAAAATTACTCATTTTCGACGAACATAGTTTTACTCCTGTATTGCATGGCCTCAGCTAAATGTTTAACTGCGACGTCAGTTTCTCAATTCATGTCAGCAATCGTACGTGCAAGTTTAATCGTTCTATGGATTATTCTTGGAGACAAAATTAATTTTTGCGAAGCTTGTGAAAGAAAATCTTTGGAAGCTGAATCTAGTGGGATTAACGAATCAATATGTTTGGATGTGATTTGTGAATTGGAAAAAATATTGAGTGAACGAAATCTGGCTTGCTGGATTTTCCAAGCATTGATGACTTTGGATCTAATACTTTCTGAACTTTCTCATTGGAAATTATCTAGAATTTTATCGATATTTTCTCTCGGTATTTCTAGAATCATATCAATCCTATCAAGAAGTGGTCAGGATATTTTGCTTTGATATTTACGGATATCATGTATTCCGCATGAACAATTTTTTTCCGGATCTTTATAAAATCAACATTTGCATGGATTCATGGCGGCGACAAACATAAAATTGGCAGGATATTGAATGGTGCCGGAAACCCTGGAGATAACTATGGTTTTGTCTTCTATCGGTTGGCGCAAAACTTCCAAAACTTCACGCGGAAATTCTGTTAACTCGTCGAAAAAAAGAATTCATTTGTGTGCCATGGAAACTTCGCCCGGAGTTAGTAATGATCAACCGCCGATGATGGAAATTTTGGATGCGGTATGGTGAACCTGGCGGAATGGTCTCTGGGTGATGAGTGGCAAGTCTTTATTTAATTTTCATACAACAGAATAAATCTGACTGACTTCTAGTATTTCCTCGAATCCCAGTGGCGGCAAGATACTTTGTAAAGCTTTGGAAAGTAAAGTTTTTCATGAGCCTGGGGATCAAACCATGATGAGATTATGAAGTCATGCTGCCGCGATAGACAATGCTCTCTTGGCTAAAATATGTCATTTGATATGTGCAAAATCTACCTCGAACTTAGAACTAGCAGAATATAAATCTTGAATATCTTTTGCTTGGTCGATCAGATTAAAATCTTTTCCTTGGATAAAATACTGGACAACTTCACGGAAATTATTGAGTGGATAAATACGGATGCCGGGAACGTATTCCAATTCATAAATATTTTCTGCGGGGACAAAAAAATCTTGATAGCCATGATGCATAGCATTGATGACGGAGGGAAGTAATCCATTCACTCTCTTGATAGCTCAGTCTAGACCCAGTTCACCGAAGAAAAGAAATTTATCAATCTGATGGGCATGAGCGACTTGTCATTCGTAGATAAGTAACAAAATTGCCATCGCCATTGGAAGATCGAAACTTGTTCAGACTTTTTTGGTATCGGATGGGGCTAGATTGAGAACTATTTTTCTTTTGGGTAAATCTATACCGACATTACGGAAAGTCGCTCTGAGTCTTTCTTTGGATTCTTTGATAGCAGGATCTGGAAGTCAAATGATCTCTATGGTTGGAAGAGCCTTGTTACTATCCGCTTCGATAGTAATTTCAAATCAATTTAATCAGAGTGTGGTATAAGTTTTGGTTTTGAAAATTGGCATGAAAGAGGATGGGTAGATCGATAGATAAATGAGTGAGAAAATTTTAGGCGAATAGTGCCATAGTTTTATAGTTTAGACAGAACTATAAAACTATCAAAACTATAACACTATTTTTTTACTCTTCTTGAGATCCATTGCAATAGCTTTGTCAAAAATAAGATTGACAAAATTATGATTGAAATCTTTTTTAAAAAATCCCAGCGACCACCTTAAGACTTACAATTTTTTGTAAACAAAAAGACGATATCCTCGTCTGAGTGTTAGCGAACCCCGTTTTTTAACGGGGCATAATTTATTTTTTTAATTTATTAATCCTTCATTCATAATTCATAATTCCTAATTCCCTTTCAACTCGCTCCATAATCTTTCCTGCTCTTTACTCAATTTCTTAGGGATCTCCACTTTAGTAATCAGATACATATCTCATTTTTTGGAAAATAATCATCACTCACCAAATCATTTACCACTAACTTTTATCATATCTCATATCTGAGTTCACTTCGGAATTCTTACTTTGATCTTTCACTCTGGATGATTAACCTGACATTCTCATCACAAAACCAAATCATACAAACTCACATCTATTTTCACATAAATATTATTTCATTTTCTTTCATAAATTCTAGAAGGAATTACATTAATCTGGACATAAAGATCTCCTGTTTTTCAACCAATACCATCATTTCATTTATCTGTAAATTTGATATAAGCTCATGCTTTGATACCCGCCGGTATTTTAATTTCTACAATATCTTTTATCTTCTCTAATCATCAAGCTCAGATTTCTCTTCCATCTTTTAAATATATTTTACCTATTCATCAACATTTCGGGCATGCTCATTGGCTTTGCATAACTCCGAAAGGAGTTTGAACTTGTTGAGTTACTCTACCATGACCGCCACATGTTTCACATTTTCTTTCTTCCATTCACTGCATTTTTTTCATTCTACTATAAGATATTTTTTTACCAGCTCATAAATAAGATTCCTCAAATGTTATTTGGATAGCGATTTGTATATCGCTTCATCATTTTTCTACCCTTCCTCTTCCTCATGCACCAAATCATCATCAGAAAATACTACCAAACAAATCCCCGATATCTACATTACCAAAATCAAATCCTCCAGCACCTCCACCGAATCATCAAAAATTTCCAAAATCAGCTCATCATTCTCATCAGCCAAATCCAGAGAATCATCATTTCCTGTACATATCATATTGAGATTTTTTTCTTTCATCAGACAAAACTTGATAAGCCTCATTCGCTTCCTGAAATTTTTTCTTATCTCATCATCTATCTGGATGGTGCTTCACGGCGAGCTTTTTGAACGCCTTTTTCACGTCATCTATATTAGCATCTTCTCACAAACCCAATATTTCATAATAATTCTTCTTAGGATCAAAATCCATTTTTAATAAATTATAAATTATAAATGTTAGATGATAAATTAAATATCACTATTTAAATTTATCCTAGTGGTCTTAGTTATTTTAGTTACAATATTTAATATACTCTCAATCTCTTCCAAATAATATTCAATATCGTCTTCTATTATTTTACTTTCTTTTATTAACAATAACCAATATCTTGTTTCTCTGGCTTCTTTATTTGCAATACTCATTTTCATTAAAAAGTCTTTTTTGCTTTGTCCAGCTATAGCTTCTTCAATATTTGCTCATATACTAGTTCAGCTTTTCAATAATTGTTTATATATTATAAATTCATTTTTTCATTTTAATTTATTACACAATTCTATAATTTTCAAAGCAAATTTAAAAGATTTTTCTTTAATTAAATTTTCTTTCATTATTCATTTTTATCTAAAACATCTCACATCTCTAATTTCACATCTCTAATTTAGCACTTTAGTGCTTAAAGTGATATTATAATTAATTTTTATTTGATTGCAAATTTATTTAAATCGTAAGGGACGGTTTCAAAACCGTCCCCTATTTTGTTTTATGAATTCATTTTGTAAGGAACGGTCGCGACCGTTCCCTACGAATTATTTTCCTTACTCATTTATTCCTTTTCCATTCTCAGCCCAAGATTCAACTTCTTCACAACAAAGAGATAATAATTAATTCCAAAAAATACTAAGGCCATAAGAGCAAATATAATCAGTTTGTTGGTTCTATTAGTTCATTGAAGTAATATTAATATCATCATAATCAAGGATCGAATTCGCACAAATGCTCTCACTTCAAATCTTTCCCACCCCAATCACATAAGTCTATGGTGCAGATGAGTATAATCTCATCTCAATGGGTTTTTTTTCATCACAAAAATCCTATACAACCCAACTCGTATTGCGTCAAAAATAACCAAAGATAATGCTACAATCAAAGTTCATATTTTTGCTCATCAAATAACTGACAAATACGCCAAACTAAATCCATAAAACATAATTCCCAAATCCCTAACTAGTCCTATCGGTTTATATTCCACGAAAGTTGAAACTAAACTTACAGAGAACAAAACGAAAGACATATTCTGGACCAATAACAATATTTGCATATTATCTTGCGTGAAATCTGTATAATATCTAAATACCACAAATTTTATCAAAAGAAAAATAGTCAGAAATCCGATACTGGAAACACCACTTGCCTGAGCATATATTCCATCAAATCGATTGATAGCATTTATACAAAGAATTGATCGCAAAACAAAAAGCAATGCAAAAACTCATTGTGAAATAATAATTTTGTGTGATCACAAAAGTAATTCTTGTGGTCAGAAATGTCATATATAAACAGCTAATATTCAGGCTAGAATATGTCAAATCAGTCTAAGATATTGTGGAACTTTAAATTTTATTTTTCACATGTAATGCAGTTCTTCAAGTAATTCAATAACAAATATCGGTAAGCTTCCAAACAGTAATCATAGGAAAATATTATTCTGGAAATATCCCGGGAATAAAATCAAAATTATCAAAAAAAATCACAAATAAACAAATATTCATTGCATTGTTGGGACTGGTTTTCTAGTATTCTTAAGATCATTTCATGGTTTATCCAAAATTTTAAATTTACGGAAAAGCATGATACCACACCATGAGACCAAAATACTAATTATTATAGGCCAAATGTAATTCAAATTTTAGATTTTAAATTATAAATTTACCCCCCATTCCCCTATTTCTTAATTCCTATTTTTTTCATTTTATATTTTCGTTTTTAAATTTCCATTTGATTTCTAAATTAAGTTAATTATGCTAAACTTCGATTAAAACTTTACAGAATCTGAACAAAATGCTCAAAAAAAATATAATTTCATGAATTTTTGGATTACTTTTTACAGCATTTTTTTTCAATTTTGTCTCTGGACAAGAGATTATTACAGGACAAGAATTTTCTATATGAAAATTTGATTGAAAATTTTGTAATGGTTGAATTTTAAGCAATGATCTAGCAATTATCACAGATTCGGCCAAAAACAATGAAATATGTGTGAGTCTAACTAATAAATATGGCACCGAAATAATGGTTAATATGTGATTTGTTGATGGGGAATTAACTAATGATCAATTCAGACTCAAGGCTTGTAAGAATGAATGAAAGATACAAAATTTCGCACAATATATCGTATGAGAACAATGATCATTTCTCATCCCATGATCAGGAGTTATTACCAAAACTTACAACATAGTTTTTCCGGCATGATTTTCTTGAGTGGTTCACGGTTGTTTAGTTTATTACTTATCAAACAGCACACAAACCTTGGGTGGATTAAGAATACTTACACGTAAAACCAATTTTATAGATGCCATAGTTTGATGAGTATTCCAAAGATCAGTAAAATTTTTACCGTTCCAGTGAGAATTCCCACCAAGTAAAATAAAAGTTTATAAAAAAAACAATGAAATCTTTATCCAGGCACATTTAATAAATACCTGAGATGTAGATGAAGATTTGATACTTTCATGAATTTTATTGAATAAATTATGATATCACAAAAGTTTTCTTTTTTCGAAAACACTAAGATCAAATTGAGACATCATTATATCTTGATCACTATGAAAGTTGCCATTTTACAAATGATTCTATAAGATACAGTTAAAATGAGAGGCACAGGCAAAGATCGCATTTAGTAAAGATGCCTTGCCTGACAAACTAAAACTGCCAATGGTTATAAGCGAACAAAAAATAGTATTTTTCATGCCACGAGTTATTATCTTAATTGTAATTGGAACAATTATTATAATATTTGTTATTTACAATAAACCTCGATCGAGATTCTGGAAATAAAATCAGATACAAATCATATAAAGCTATATCTTTCAATACCACAAGATTCAATTTAAAAAAAATCTGACCAAAAAACCAAGATCAGATTTAATAATTAGCATGTAAATCAAAATTTATTACTCCCGTATAATCTCAGGGTGGAGTAAATGATGGTACTGTAAGTTTAACCCAGGGCTTATTGCCATATTTATTTATTATTCCATTGTTAAATCATAGATTTCTATATATATAAGTAACTGAAATATCTATAGGATAATAGCTTAATAAGTCAGAATTCATATAAACATTTCAAGTTATTCACTCCATAAGATCTGGTTGTATGCTATCTACTTTAATAGAGGCATTTATCATGTTGTTTCAGTAAATCAATCCATCAGATTGCAATGTTGTATAATATCAGCTATCTATACCATCTAAATCAGAAATCCAAAAAAAGTCAGAGAACTGTCATGACAATTCCTGACTTGCTGGAGATACTTTAATATTTCCAAAATCTATTCAAGTGATTGGCGCTCATATAGTCAATCAACCAGGGATAATAGATATTGTTATAATTGTGTCAAATGAGGAACATTTTTTGTTTAGCAGAAAAATGGTAGACAATAACACAACAATAACAATAAACAAAATATTCTTTTTTGTTTTTACCAAATATCTGTTCATTTACAAAATATTATAGTTAATGATAAATCTAAAAATGAATATATTAAAGTTTTCTCTTATTTCAATATAAGACAAAAAGATCTGTTTATATTTATTCGATAGCGATATGGGTATATTGAGAATTTAAGATGGATCGGCCACATTTATTGTTCAAGTATATGTTCCTACTGCCTGATTTGCAGGGATTGTTACGAATACAGTTACGGAACCAGATAGTGAGCATATCTGTCATGCGGCAGAAGCTTTATTGAGAACTGTTGCAGGAGTTGCTGTAGCTCATATTACAGTTTTTGAAAGGGCACTTCATGCAGTACAACTTCATTGTGATACGGTTTGTGCTGATCATGATGCCGAAACATTTCAAGAAGTAATCCATTGTCAATACTGATTTTGTAAACCAGTTGTTGCCGCCATTATAATTGTTTTAGATCGAGTAGCATCAGTTCATTTTAGATCTGTACAGTACCATGTGTTTGCAAGAAATCAAGAAAATACTTCTTGAGTTGTAAATCATGCTGCGACAGCATTAAATGTCAAAGTTCCTGGATTACCACACGTAATGGATCATGCTGTAATTTGTAGGGTAACTACAGGACTTGTGGCAGCACAAGTTTTGTATAATACACCAGTCACGACTAATAGTCCAAGGATGACTAATGTTCATAATTTAAGGGTTTTTTTGTTTTTCATTTTAATAAATTAATAAAGATAAAAATAAAAAATATAATATTCTTAAACTCTCAATACCACAAAATAATAAATATTTAATTTGTTAATTACCACATCTATAGTCAATTATAATATCTTTTTTTTGTTTGTCAAATTTTTGAGGACTTTTTTTATTTTCAATTTCCATTTGATTTTTCAGTCATTTTTTTTATATTATCAAAGTTACAATAACCATGTTTCAATACTTAACTTTTATTTAATTTATCTAATTTGTAAAATGCTTAACAAAAAGATTTTCTTTTTAATTTTATCATGATTTTTTTTATCTTTAATAAGCTTTTCCTTGGCGCAAGACACAAATTCGCTTGATTCGGGCTGAACATGAAATATACGCGTAGAAGCAAATGTTGTTTTTGATAAATCACAGGACAATATTAATTTCATAGATGCATGATTTTGTGATTCTACAAATGAAGTGAAAGGAAGTTTAAAATTTTCTATAAAACAGCTAGAGAAGAAGGAACTTTGTTTATTCTTTCAAAATACAGCGAATCAGAATATAAAGATAAAAATCTGATTTGGTGTTTGACTAATAAGTGATATATGATCAAAGACTTGTAATGTCTGAGCCTTCAAAAACGATGAATTTTATAAGTTCGTAAATTTAGATTCTGATGAATTAGTTGTTCCCGCAAAATGAAATATTATAAAATTGGCAAGTCTTGCCTTCCCATTATGAATTAATTGAATAATAAACTGATGTTTGTACTATATGGTTATACCTGATCCTAGAGGAATATCAGATGAACAAGCAGGAGGTGCGACTATGTTTATAAATGTATACAGATGGAAACCAATTGATGTTTTGGTAAACGATGTAAACGATAAACTCACATGATCAATAGATTTTTCCGCAAAACCACACTTTGATGAAGAAAAAAATGTAAATATCACCTTCTCTTTAAACAATAGTTGGTTAATAGATCAAAGCGTTAAAATCAATTGAACTATTTCAAATATATTTGGATTCAAAAGATCTTTTAGCTTGCCAGACCAAATAATAAAAGCTAACAGCAAAATTTGATTAACATGAAATTTAGGCAAACTTCCATTTTATAAATGATTGTTTACTATTAAACTCACCATAAATTATAAACCATATTTTGATTTTGATGTAAGTAATTCCTGATTAGACCCAAAAGTTCTTGAATGATGAAATTTAACACAATCAACTTCTCTTTTCTTTTTTCCACGATTAGTTGTAGGAATAATAATAATTTTTATTGTTTTAATACGATTGGCGTTCCTTAGAAAGCCAAAAGTAGTCTATATAGAAACAAGTAAAAAATAAATTATAGATATTTCTCTAAAACATAAAAAAGGGCGACGAGAAGTTATCGCCTTTTTTACAATATTTATTTTTTATTTTTTTAGCTTAAATTTTTTAAGATGGATCGGCCACATTTATTGTTCAAGTATATGTTCCTACTGCCTGATTTGCAGGGATTGTTACGAATACAGTTACGGAACCAGATAGTGAGCATATTTGTCATGCGGCAGAAGCTTTATTGAGAACTGTTTTGGGAGTCCCTGTATTTCATATTGCAATTTTCCCAAGAGCACTTCATGCAGTACAACTTCATTGTGATACGGTTTGTGCTGATCATGATGCCGAAACATTTCAAGAAATAATCCATTGTCAATACTGATTTTGTAAACCAGTTGTTGCCGCCATTATAATTGTTTTAGATCGAGTAGCATCAGTTCATTTTAGATCTGTACAGTACCATGTGTTTGCAAGAAATCAAGAAAATACTTCTTGAGTTGTAAATCATGCTGCGACAGCATTAAATGTCAAAGTTCCTGGATTACCACACGTAATGGATCATGCTGTAATTTGTAGGGTAACTACAGGACTTGTGGCAGCACAAGTTTTGTATAATACACCAGTCACGACTAATAGTCCAAGGATGACTAATGTTCATAATTTAAGGGTTTTTTTGTTTTTCATTTTAATAAATTAATAATAAATTTAATTTAGTATAATTATTTTATTGTATTTGTCAAATATTTTATCATTTAATTAATAGTCATTCATAAATCATATTTTTTCTCTTCACAATATTTTCTACATTTATCTTCCAATTCATTACATTTATCAATCCGTTCGACTTTTCATTCTTTTCTATCTATCATTTGCTGATACCATCATTTTCTTCTTATGATTTCCTGTAAACAGGCCACGCTAACAATCTCATCATCTTTGATCGCAAATCACGCACAACTGATTCCCATATCAGTAGGCGATTGATATTTCACTATATAATTTTTGTGATTAACTATTTTCTTGGCAATATTCATTACAATTTCGAAAGCTTCCACATCTCTATTGTAATTGACAGAATTTACGCCATAAGCTTTTTTGTGATATTCATCCATCATGTTAAAGTCCCCAATATCAACTGTCGCTGCCTCATAGGCAAGATTTACCGGATGCTCCAATGCTAAATTCCAAATAGGGAATGTCTCATATTTTGCATAACCAGACTTGATGTTTATTTGATGATCAAGATAGATCTGTCACAAACAAGTCGACATTTTACCACTACTAGAAGCAGCTCATGTTACCAAAATCAGATTCTTAGTTAATGGTATATGATCATCATGACCGAAGCCATCTTCACTAAGAATTCAATCCACATTATAGGGGTATCAGTTTATTTTATATCTTTCCCAAACTTTATATCATTTTCTCTGGAATTCTTTTTCAAATTCCAAGATCACATCAAACATATTTTCTACATTAATATTGTTTATCACTATGTGTGGTCTCACTCAAATTTCATTTTCTATGTTTTTTACCATATTCCAAACATAATCTTTATAATCAACCTTCTGATTGCTAAGTTGTCTATTACTTATTATGTCATTATAATTCACACAAAAAAGGATCTCAATCTGACCTTTCAATGCCGAAAAAATGATTTTTTTACTTTCAGGATTAAATCATGGCAATACCCTGCTGGCATGTGGATCGAAAAGGAATTTTCCACCAATCTCTAGATAAAGTCTTCCACCAGAAAAATTGGAAATTCTATCAAGAATTTTTTCTTTTTGAAGTTTAATGTATTTCTCATTATCAAATCATATCTTTTTGAATCTTATAGAGTCTCAGGAATTTATCATTTAAATCGAAAAAATAAAATCAATTTAAAAAGATTTTAATCAGAATTCTTTTTTTTGCAAATATTCGGACACAAAAGTTAGTCAGTAGTCGATAGTTATTAGTCAACAGTTATTAGTTAATAGTAGAAAATATATTTGATTTTTGGACAATTTCACTGACTGAGACCTCAAAATAAAACACAAATTTAATTTTCACTAAAGGGGCTGAGCCGAGGGACCCATTTATGGGAAGCGAAGTTCCTTCGTATTCCTACACCAACATACAAGCATCAATTAAAGACTGAAATTGTCCTAGCTTTTTGCATACTTTTTGGCAATGAAAAAAGTATGTCCCAGCGAAGCGTTTACGAAATTATTTTAACCCGACAATAAGTTGATTAATATAATCCATATCCCCGTCATTTAAAATCACCACATCATAAATATTTTTGAATTCTTCTAAATTTTCATCATGATTACAAAATCAGATTTTTATCAAATTTTTATAATCAAATCAATGGATCATATCTATATCATCAGGACTATCTCACAAAAGTAGAACATTTTTTCTATCCTTTATCTTATTAAAAAAATTAAACTGATCTAGAATTACTTCAGATTTATTCATACAGTGAACAATTGGTTTTTTTACCGAAATTACTTTTCAATTTTCGTCAAACTCAAAAAGATTGGAAACCACATAAATGTTATCGAAAAGCCATCATTCTTGTAACAAATAAGCACTTATCATATCACCGACAGAAGCAGAGATAATAACTAGTGGTATTTGATTTTCTTTTAAAATATTAAAAAATAATTCTGATCATTCTCTAAATTTCAAACTTTTTTTGGAAACAATATTTTGTATGATTTGTTTAGTTAGTCACGACTTTATTATTAGATCATAATGTTTTTCTCGTCGTTCATACATTTTTGCTATTTTCTCATCTTTGAGATAATTTGAATCTATTTCTATAGCATTATAATGATCAAAAAGTGCATGAGCCTTCTCGGGATAATCTGGAGTCAAATAATTTCAATTTCTAATTTGAGCTATCACAGTTGATGATTTTTCTCAAGCGACAAATGCTTTCGTCAATGTTTTATCGAAATCAGCTACAACATGAAAGTTTTCTTTTCAATCAGCTTTGATTGCTTTCAAAGTTTCTTCTAATTTCTGGGGGGTTGAAATTATTACGTTTTCGTTCATATGACTTACAAATCAATTCTAAAATGACAAGGTTTTTCAGATCTAAAACTCACATTGTTTCGGTGCCCTAGGAAATGGAATCACATCACGGATATTTTCCATGCCAGTAATATACATTACAAGTCTTTCAAATCCCACACCAAATCAGGCATGAGGGACAGTCCCATATTTTCTGAGATCTAAATATCGTCCGTAATCTTCTGGATTTAATTTCATCTCTACCATTCTTTTTTTCAAAACCTCCAATCTCTCCTCTCTTTGACTTCATCAAATAATTTCACCTACCCCTGGTACTAACAAATCCACTGCAGCTACGGTCTTACCATCATCATTAAGCTTCATATAAAAAGCTTTAATGTCCTTTGGATAATCCGTTACAAAAACAGGTCATTTGTAGACCTTTTCAGAAAGATATCTTTCATGTTCAGTTTGTAAATCCATACCTCGCTCAACTTTATATTCAAATTTTTGACCAGATTTTTTCAATATTTCAATAGCCTCAGTATAAGTTACTCTAGCAAATTTTGCTTTTACAAGTTTTGTAATTCTATCTTTTACTTCAGGATTTATAAATTGAGTAAAAAAATCCATCTCTACCTCAGCGTTATCCAGAACATATTGGAACATATATTTTATAAGTCATTCAGCTAAGTCCATATCATCATTTAAATCAGCAAAAGCTATCTCTGGTTCTATCATCCAAAACTCTGAAAGATGACGAGCAGTATTAGAATTCTCTGCACGAAATGTTGGTCAGAATGTATAAACTTTCCCTAATGCAGTTGCCAAAGTTTCAGCATTAAGCTGACCACTGACAGTCAAAGAGACCTCCTTACCAAAAAAATCTTTGCTATAATCTACTTTTCACTGTTTATCTTTTGGTAAATTAAGCATATCTAGAGTAGAAATTCTAAACATTTCTCCCGCTCACTCACAATCACTACCAGTGATAATAGGCGTATGAATTCGCATATATCCATTATCATTGAAATATTTATGAATAGCAAATGCCAATAGACTCCTCACTCTAAAAACTGCCGAAAAGGTATTTGATCTAGGTCTTAGATGAGCAATCTCACGCAAATATTCAAAACTATGCCCTTTTTTTTGTAGTGGATAATCACTAGGGCAAGTTCCTATAACAACTATCTTTTTCGCCTTAACTTCAAAAGCCTGCTTACTTCCTTGTGAAGCAACCAAAGTTCATTCTACACTGATCGAACTTCAAGTAGTAAGTTTACAAATTTCATCAAAATTCGGCAAATCATTTTCGAAAACAATCTGAATATTTTTGAGATAAGATCAATCATTAAGCTCGATAAATCCAAACGTTTTAGAATCTCTTACACTTCTTATTCGTCCATTTATATTCAAATTATTATTCATCAACTTTTTGTGATCCTTATAAATCTGTGCGATACTTGTTGTTTTCATTTCTCTAGAATAAATATATAAAAGCTGATTCAAAATTAACAATATAACTTCCAATTTCAATATTATAATTCACAAAAGGTTATAAATTAGAGATGATAAATGATAAATTAAAAAAAAATTATTCGGACAATTTCACTGTCTGAAACATTCAGTTACGAGTAAATTAATAAATAAAATATTCTTTCCCGTCCTCACAACTGGTCGCAAGAATTGTAAATCCTCATCTTTGCTTGTAACCAAAACATGACTTCATCTAAACGTGATATACCTTTGTGAGGACTAGACCTTTTTGCTAACTTTTTGGGGCAATGCCAAAAAGTTAGTCTGCGAAGCAAAAGCAATGCCAAAAGCAAGTGAATAAAATGAACGAAGTCCCGCAAGGCGGGTAACGAAAAAACTACAATGAAAAAAAAGCGAACAAAGTGAGTCCCGCAACGACGGAGTATGTCTGCGAAGCACCAACAGAAAACAAACAGTTAATCCACAAAGTTAATAATAAAGTCACAAAAAAAAAACGATTGAAAAATATTTTAAATAAAGTATAAGCGTTCAAAGATTTTATTTTCTAAAATTTAATTCAAATGAAAAAAATAATCTGACTTTTTATTCTTTTAAGTTTTTTATTAATAATGTCCTGATGTAAAAAAACAAGCAAAGTAACTCAACAGTTACCGCCTAACGAAATTTGTAAAACAACTATTCAGAATTATTTAAATCAAATTGATCTTGTCTGAACATGAGACAAAACAGTTACAAAATGAAGTAATATCGTAGTCGATTATATCTGAAGATTAAATGATCAAAATGTTTTCGATACAAGCATACAGTCTGTAGCCAAAGCATGTGACAAATACGCTTCATGAAGAAACTATAATGAGTGACTAGCTTTCCAAGCTTGAGCATGACAAATGATCGCTTGATTTGATAATGCAGTTATCTGAATGAAAGTCTGACAAACTAAAACAATTACAATTCCAGCAGAGCAAGCTTACTGACAACGAGATGAAAATAAATTGATTAAGGTTCCTATCTCACAGATTCCTAACGCTGAACAATTTAAGGTTGGAATGACAATTTATGCTAGCAATTGACAAAGTTTCAAAGTTTACTCTGTTACAAAAAATGAAATCACAATGGATGCAAATCATGAACTTGCAGGCAAAACCTTGATTTTCGATATCACAATCAAAGAGATCAAATAAATTTTCAATTTCTATTTTTCGTAAAGACACACCATGGTGTGTCTCTACATTAATTCATTTTTTTTGCATTTAAAAAATTTTTGCTTATAATTTGATTGTATTAATATTATTTAAAACAGCAAAAAAATGCCATCACCAGAAGCGCCAAAGAATCCAGAGCAAAACGAAGAAAATAAAGACAACCAAAATGCCGATAATTTTGATGTAAGAAAAGAGACTCAAGATAATCTTGAAAATATAAAAGAATATATAAATCCGAATCCAGCAACTTTCGACATAATAAAAGAAAATAGAGAGGATAATTGAATGTATTTTCAACTTAAGAAAACATTTGAAAGTAACGATATTTATCCAGAATTAAATTGAAATCCTGAGGCTAAAATAGATAAATTTGCAACCGAAATAAATAAGGTAGTTACAAATTATCTTAAAACTTCTCTTAATATCGATCCAACAGATGGAAAATTTGACTGAGCCCTCAAATCCATGTCAACATGAATACAGTTTGTACTTATGGACACCATGGCGAATCCAGACAACAAAGGCACAGAGCAAGCTAGTACAGAGAATGCTGACTTCTTTTCTTCTTTTCAAAAAGTAGATTTAACAAAATTCAAATCAACGTTCACGTGACTTCTTTGATCCTTCGGTAAATCAACAAAATTTTTAGAAGCAGGTAAAAAAATAACTAAGGCAATAGATTTTATTTCACTTAATTTAAATTCAGTCAATGCAAACACAATACCAGAATTGATGAATCCATATAAATTTTATAAATTAATAAATGATCCTGTTTTACAGAATGCCGAAGATATTACTAAACTTAAGCTTAGTGATTTATGAATTCAACAGTGAGATATCATAATGACAGACGAAGAAAGGAAAAAATTAATCGAGATAAGTAAAAAATGTAGTGGATACAACGATCCAAAAACAATTAAATGAATTATTTCTTCTTTAGATAAAGCAAACAAATTTCTAGAAAAAAGAGGTGACTTAAAAAATAATGTACTTGATCTTTTTGAGAAAACAGATTCTATATTTCAACCTTTTGAGAAATTATTATGAAAAGATATTTTCAAGTCTCTCAAAAAAATGAAAGTATTAAACTTATTGCTTAGTATGCTTGGCTTTTCAGGATGATTTGAGTGACTCCAAAGACAATTAATCGATAGAAAAATATGAAAAAATTGAAAACAATTTTGTAATGATGTTCTTGATGAATACAAAAACTCACAAGACACAAATGAGGATACTTATGATAGATATAAAGATAAAATTTGAACGCTTGATGATAAATATAAAGCCAAAATCCCAACTAAATTTGAATGATTAAAAACAGCTTTAAATACCAAGTTAACACCAGACATTATTATAAGCTCTACTATTTTAAAAAGCTTAAATATCAAAATAGATGATTTTGCTAACAAAAAAGAAGTTGAAGTAGATAAAAAATGAAAAAAAACAAAAGAGATTCAATATACTATAAAAGAAGAAAAAAAATCTGAATTTATAAAAGCCTATTTGGATTATATAATTCCTCATATTGCTAAAAACGTTGACTTTATGGATGATGACAACATCAATCAAGATTCGTTCGTTTTGGCTGTTTGATGATGATTGATAGCATGAGAGGATATGGCAATCAATGGGGTGAAACTATGAATCATAAAATCAGAACATATAGAAAAAAATAATAATTTAAACAATCAAGAGCAATTTAATCAAAATGACAAATTATGAAAATTAAATTTTGAACAAGCAAAAACACTTGCAGAGAATGTTTTTGGAAACTGATCAGCGACACAGCTTTTAATAAAATTTTCAAAAGATAATCCAGCAATGATAATTAGAACCATTACCCTAGCAAAACACGAATGATGATTAAAATTTGGAATAAAAAATAGAGATCCCAGCTGAACACAATACAATAAATGAACCTTTCAAATAAGCGACAAAATCAATGTTGAAAAAAAATATAATGAGTGTCTAATAGCAGGAAAAAATTTGGCAAAGGATAAATGAATAGATGTCTTATCTCCAGAAACACTTTCTTTAGCTCAACAAGATCTACTTTCATGGCTATGATATATAAATAAATATAGATGATGAGAGGACACTTTAAATAAACTTTGAGATCCAAATTTAAGCGACAAAGAAATAGAAACACTTATGTCCAACACAATTCAATGATGAATAGCAGCTATTTGAAAATCAGTAGTTGACCAAATACACAATGAGACAATTTCATCTTATGCTTAGCCAGCTTAATTTTTGAAAATAATTTTCTATTGAATTAAATACACAAAAAATTAGATTATTTTGAGTCAAATTCGTTTAATAATAAATATTTTTTTTATTGAACGATTTTATTTAATATAGTAATCAAAATGGAGTTTAATAGAAAAAGAAAAGTGTTTCTAGCAATTGTTATTGTGTCATTAATTTTTATATTTTTTGTGTGAAGAAAATTTGATGCACAAACTTGAGAAAGGTCACTAATATTTACATGAAATGGGTTACAACATTTTAGAAAAGGACTTGATGTCTCTGGTGGTACAAGACTTATTTACAAAATCTCATATGATAAATATGAAAAAGTATATACAAATATCACTGAGCTCGCAGCTATCAAAAAAACCATAGAAAATATTATTTTAAAAAACATAGATGGTAGGATTTCTAAACTTGGTGTTAGTGATTATAAAGCTTATGTACAAAACTTAGACAATCAACATTACATTGTTGTAGAAATCTGATGAATAGCAGATCTTGATCAGGCCAAAGAAATTATAGGTAAAACATTGGAGTTAGAATTCAAATTAGAAAATCCAGAAAAAACAACATCAGCAACAATAGCTGCCAGAAGACAAATAGCCAATACAATCCTCAAGGAAGTTTCCAAAAACCCTGAGTTAATGTACAAACTAGCTGAATGAAGAGGTTCAGAAAACATTTTCTATAATATAACAACATGATCAGCATTAGATCAGCTTCCAGTAATTTACAAAAATAATATTAAAATTCTCGATAAAACCACACCTGGAAAACTTTACAATTGAATACTTCAGGGTAAATATACAACAATCCAATCCCAAAGTCAAAACTGATTGGTGAAAACATGAATCACTTTAAATTGATTTGTTATTTTCCGTTTGTTAGACAAAACAAAATCTACAAGTTTCTCATGAGAAAATCAGACTATTTACGCACTAGAAGAAATTTTCATTCAAGATAAAGAAACACGAATTCCTGCAATAGACAAAGAAAACAATGTACTGAACTGAGCTTATTTCAAGTTTGCAAATACAAGTTCATCCGATGTAGGAGAACCCATAGTCGTTATAAATCTTGATGATCAATGAAAAGGTGTATTTTGTAACATTTCAGAAGCAAATGTTTGAAAACCAATGGCAATTTTCGTTTGATGAAATTTATTAACTGCACCTACAATCCAAACCAAAATCTGTTGATGAACAGCGCAGATCAATTGATGATTTACAACTCAGACAGCTAAAGAGTTATCAAATGCCCTTAACGAATGAACTTTGCCAGCTCCCTTAATTTTGATGCAAGAAGAGAAAATAAGTCCTACCTTATGAGTAAGTGCTTTAACTTGATCCTTATGGGCAGGATTAATTTGATTTGTAGCAATATGCATTCTCATTTGGTGCATGTATTGAATAAAAAAAATGTTTTTGACATGACTAGTTTTGTTATCATTCTTGGCAGTTCTTGCAGCATTCATGAAATTGACAGATTATGCATTATCACTTAGCTGAATAGCGGCTATCATACTTTCTATATGAATGTGAGTGGATGCGAACATCCTTATATATGAAAGACTACGCGAAGAAATAAAAGGTTGAAAAAGCATTAGTTGAGCAATAGATCACGCCAAAGATAGAAGTCGGCCAGCTATTAGAGATTGACAAGTAAGTACAGGTCTTATAGCATTACTTTTGTTTACAATGTGAACAAACATGTTTAAATGATTTGGATCAATGATGATTGTCTCTCTTATTTTAACATTATTCTTCAATGTACCGTTAACCAAGGAATTACTTCATATATTCTTTGATAAAAAATCAGATTAATCGCTTTATTATTTAGTCGCTTTATCGTTTTATCGCTATTCTCATGAAACAAAAAATTTTCTTAATTATTGGTATATTTATATTAACTATTTGTTGAATTGAAATTTTCAACGCTTTCATGGCAAATCACACTTATTACAATCAAATGTTAGCAAATTGAGCCAATTGGAAAATGTTTGTATGGGCACTTATATCTGCATGAATCGCAATTTATTATATCACCTCAACCAAAAAATTTTCTCTTAAGAGACTTATAATAAGAATACTTCCAATCTGATTATTAATTTTTGCTATAGCTCACACAATAATCAAAGAAAGTATAGTATGATGAACGACATGATTTCTCATTTTGTGTTTAAACAATCTTTTATTATACGCATTATGAATTTATTTTATAGTATGAATAAGCTCATTATGAACACGGATATCTAATAAACGAATAAAATTCAAACAGACAAGGCGACAAGAAATGATATTAAATTTCTGAATTTGATTATCTATTTTTCTCTTATTAATATATATTTTATCAATGGTATGTGGTTTATTTTGAATTGTTTCATGGATCATCTTCATTTGACTTGGATTTATGATTAAATTAATGAAAAAAGAATTACTAAATTATAAAGAGATAATCGAGAATCTCTTTTCTTGATTTCACAAATATGAGTTGAAGCAAAACAAAATTAAACGGATCTGAATTATTCTAATCTGAGTTTCCATAATGTATTTCTTTTATTGATTCCAGTTATCATTCGTACCATATTCAACAGCTTGGGATGCGAATCATGAATATATGTACACACCCAAAGTTATAGCGGAGAATCATGGTGTCTTGCGATGAAACGTTTGACCAGCATCATATGCACCATTTCTTCGACATGAATTTATAACATTCCGATTCTCTTTAACTAATCCAATCAAAAACTGATTTTGGTTAGCACCAGACACAGTTGCAGTTTCCATGAACTTTTTGAGTTGAATTTTTGTACTAATATTTTGAATGTGATTGATTTATCAGGTAATAGATTTTTTTCACAAACGCAAAGAGGGAAGTGAAGAAGACGACATGACGAAAAAAATCACATTCTATTCATGATGGACATTTTTACTGTTATGGCTAACAAGTGGAATGGGTGCCTTTCTGGTCTTCGTTGATAACAAAACAGATCTTGGTGTAATGGCAATGACAATTTTAGCAATTTTGTCTGGATTTATATTTATGAAATTTATAAAAGATCAAAGTGAACATTGAGAAAGTACTCATAAGGAATCAATCAAATACGCTATTCTATCTTGATTTCTTTTTACTATGGCCATTATGTCAAAACCAACAGCATTTGTTGATATAGCAATTTTCGGTATATTAATCTTGGCCTTACGAATAGATGAAATCATGGCACTTTGAATCTGAATTATGACGATGTGAATGACATGAATTGTATGAATGGGGAGAGGTGTTTTGTCTGCACATCAATGAAAATATTTTGCATTGGCATGACTGATTATAGTTATAATTTGATTTATTTTGATGATATTTAAAAAGAAAGATGGGCAGTTTTGGAAAAACAAGAAAAGATTATTTAAATATATTATGGTTTGGTTCCTTGCGATTTTAATAAGCTTTTTTATATTAAAATGACCAAATTATTTAATAAGAGACATTAATAGTTGAAATTTCAATGTATGAAGTTTTATGAAATGATTATTAACGATTAATATTACACCTCAAAAGGATATTCTTCTAGCCACAACCAATGACATAAACAAATTATATGAGCAAAATACCGTAGATCAGGAAGCATTAGATAATGTTCCAATCTCTTTAGATAGTTGCAAAAGTCAAACATTCTCAAAAGAAGAATTAGAAAAAAATCTAAAGAAGGCCATTGTGTGAGATGAAGATGTGTGAAGATATGTTTGATATGGATGGAAAGAGATAGACAAATGAAAATGATTAAGCATATGATACTGATTACTTAAAATTTTTTACCAAAAAGATAATACATGTTATGGATTAGATAATGGTGCTAAACTTTTATGTAATAACCGACAAGCTGTAGATTCTTTTGATATTTCATTTCTCAAATCAATTTTACCCAAGGTATCAACTAAGTCTAAATTATACCAAATCCTTAGTGGAGCAATCAATACTTATGAGTCCAAAGCAATAAGCTGAACGTTAAACCCAACAGAATTTAGAGATCAGATTGTCTCTCTTAGACAGTATTATCAGAATAATTCTACTAGAGTAGAAGCTTGAAAAATTTTCATTCCATATAAATCTTTGGTTCTATTCAATGTGATTTTCAATCGATCATTACAAAATCTAAGTAGTTATTATACAGACATATGATTTATATGGCTATTCGCACTATTATTCATAACCATCTGATTTATTTACTGATTATTTAAAAAAGATAAAAATCTTATATTATTATCATGAGCGACAATAATTGGACGATGAATCTGGTGGATTATTTGATGATGAATTGTTTGGTATGGTATTGGTCTTATAATGCGAACAATTCTAAGTTTATGATTATTTATAAAAGATTTAATAGATAATATAAATGATGAAAAAGAAAAAATAATGGTATACATAATATTATTTATGTTTGTTATTCGATGTATTATTCAGTTTGTATTAAATTTCATAAGAATTTCTTCTCAATGAGCTTCTTGACCATTCATTCGATATCAAATGAATAATTGAAAAGAGATTACTTTCAATGATAATTTACAACAAGCTCAAACAGTGAAAATCTGATACAAACAAAAAGACGTTTTTGATTTACAATTTCCTCATTATAATAAGTTTATTGAAGCGACAAAAAACAGAAAAAATAGCGAATGAGTTCTTATTGCTTGAACATACTTGCAGTATTTCTTAGACAATCAACATAATATCTTAGCTGATGGTATGTTAAACACGTTCCGAGAATTAACATCAGACAATAATTCATGCAAATCATATCGAAGGATAAAAAACAAAAAATTAGAATATCTTGTTATAGACCCTAATATATGAACCGTTGTTATGTGAGAATGAAATGAGTCTTTATTCAATAGATTTTTTGCAAAAAGAGATCCTGTAACAGGCAAAATACAAGAACATTGAGCAATTACCATGCTCGTTAAATTATGGAAAGATGGATATATAAATTTATTCTCAACAAACAATCTTGGAGCTAAGTATGCATTCGAGTTAAGTGACAATGACCTAAGGAAAACTTTCTGAAATGTATCAGAAGACGAATTATCATTTATAAGAGCCAAATTACCGATACCAAGATATTTTTGAGATTCACAGCAACTAATAGATTTCATAATGAACACATTTTCTCAAAGAGTAGATGATTGAAAAGCAATAGGAGACATAGCAGATGTTTACTGAAAAACAATAGACCAAGAGAAACTTTATAAAATCGCACAAAGTCTGATTTCACAACAATACAACAATCAGGAAATTCAGATACAGATAAAAGAATTAAATCAGGACGAAAGACTTATAGTTACACAATATGTTTGATTATATAATTTGAAGAAATCTCAAAGTCCACAATATCAAGAATTTGCAAACAGCATAATATGACAAAGTATAGGTTGAGGAAGTCAGCTTATGGTATTTCAATTAAAATAAAAAAAAATAATAAAACGATTAAGCGCTTAATCGTTTAAACGTCTCATCAATTATTTGTTACTACTATTTATTTTATCAAAATTTTAATGAAAATAATAACTTCTGATATAAAAAAAGGAACCATTTTAAAAATTGACTGACAACTCTATAGGGTGGTCGACACGGCACATACTCATATGTGAAGATGATGAGCAACAGATAGATTTAAAGTTAAAGATATTATAACATGAAAAACTAATAATTTCACCTACAACGCATGAGCCACATTGGAACAAGCAGAAGTTAATACAAACAATGCCATATTTTTATACAATTCATGAGATAATTATACTTTCATGGAGAATGACACATGAGAAACATACGAATTGAATAGTGATATGGTTGAAGATATAACATGATATCTCAAAGAAAATATGGACTGCTTTCTTACAATCTACAATTGAAATGTTATAGGTGTCATCCTACCAAACACAGTAAGTTACAAAATAACATCCACAGTGCCATGAGTAAAATGAGATAGGGCCCAGGCTGGTAAGAAACCAGCAACTATAGAAACTTGATTAGAAATCATGGTACCATTACATAAAAACGAATGAGATACTGTTGTTATAAATACCGTAACCGGTGATGCTAGTTAAAAGACAAGCGATCAATAATACTTGTAAAATAGATAAATTTATTTATACAATTCTAAGTTCTAATTCGTAATTTTTAATTCTTAATTGTATTATATGGATCTATCTGAATATAAGCAACAAATGGATAAATCAATTCAATATTTAATAAGTGAACTCAAAGCCTTACACATAGGTAGGGCATCAGCATGATTAGTAGAAAACATTGAAGTTGAGGCGTCTTATTGAGCCATGAAGGTTCCACAAATTGCTCACGTGACAATCATGGATGCACAGACAATCAAAATAGAACCACGAGATAAAAATGAATTAAAACATGTTGAAAAAGCTATCTATGATGCCAACACATGATTGACTCCACAGAATGAATGATCTTATATTATTGTAAAAATACCAAGCCTCACACAAGAGAGAAGACAAGAAATCAGTAAACAAGTCAAAGCAATGTGAGAGGAGATCAAAGGACGTATTAGAATGGTCAGACAGGATGCTATGAAAGATAACAAAAAAATATTTGACGCAAAAGAAATAGGAGAAGATGAAAGTAAAAGAAACGAAAAAGAGATAGATAATCTAACAAAAACATTCAATGATAAGGTCGATGAATTAATCAAAAATAAATCAGATGAAGTAATGACAGTTTAAATTAAGTTTAAAATTCTATAAACTATTAACTTTTAATTAATTTATATATTTTCAATGAATATTTTTTTGCTTCTAGTGACAGAAATCTTATATCGTCCAATCTTTAACGTACTCGTAATATTTTTAGCAATATTCTGATGAAATTTATGAATTGCTATTATTCTGCTCACCATCACAATTAGACTTTTGATGATTAAACAGACCTCAGCAGGTAATGACATGCAAAAATGAATGTCCGACCTTCAACCAAAGCTACAAGAAATACAGGAAAAATATAAAGATGAACCAAAAAAATTATCAGAAGAGACAATGAAAGTTTTCAAAAAAGATTGAGCCTGACCACTTAAATGATGTCTCATGCTTCTTATTCAGATTCCGGTTTTTATCGGATTATATTTTGTTATTAGAAGAATATCAGTAAACGAAATCCCCGCTGAACGATTATATAGCTTTTTTGGATGACGAGGTACACATTATCTAGATCCTAAAAACATATCTCATACATTTTTAGGTATAAATCTCCTCGCAAGTAAAAATATATTATTAACAGTTCTAGGCGCTATTTTCACATATTTGCAAATGAAGTTAACAACCCTAGCTAAACCACCAACAGCTCCAGCGGCGGTTGGATGACAAAAGATGCCAGACATGACAAAGATGATGTGATTTATGAATATATTTATGGTGTTTATGATAGGCTCATTTGTTTATAGTATGAACGCATGAGTTTGACTTTATATCGTAACCACAACACTATTTAGTGTGGTACAATATTCTATTCAATACAGAGCATTACTCAAAATTAAACGAATGGAACGAAGACATAAATGACAAAATATAGTAATAAATAAATAATCTGTTCCTTTTAGAGCTTTAAGTTACAAAAAAATGGAAGATTCAAGCAAAAATAATGATACCGACACTACCACCAACACTACCAAAGAAAAACAAAATAAAAGAGAATTAGAAAGATGAGAGCGAAAATTAATAATCGAATCAGCTAAAGTTAAATTAGGCGGAATATTTTCATGAGATTCAACTTTTTTATAAACAACATTATAATCTATCAAAAAAATAAATTTAAAATTTCCGATTTTATCATTTTAGGAATAGAGAAATCATGATAAAAGCACTAGTTAGTGATTTTTCTAGGGTTATACTATCTCCGATAGATAATAACTATGCCGGAAGCCTTAATGATTTATACAAGAAACTAACAGCTCAAGGCAATTATGATTTTTGGAAATATTTTCAGGTCAATCAAAATTTGCTCACTTTTTATAAAACCATCAGTAAACAAATCGATATTTATATTTTTACAACAGAATATATTCAAGATCATCCTGCACTCCAACCAAAAATTGAGAGCATTTTTAAATATATTTTTAGTAGTGCCCGTCTTGGTTTAAAAAAAACTGATCCACAAGCATACCAAACTATTATCAAAGGAATCTGATTGAAATCAAAAGAAGTTTTGTACATAGATGATAATCCAGCGAACATAGATGCGGCTAAAAAGGCTGGTTTAGTAGCCATTCATTATGAATCCAACGATCAGGCGATAAAAGATATCAGTAAAATGCTAAAAAAATAAATTTTAAAAATTCAATCTCAGAAATTAAATAAAAATTTATATTAGGCTTATAATCCACGGTAAAGCTAGATAATAATAAACCACAGCCATCAAAAGCCAATAAAAAGAAAATAACGGACAAATAATTCATTTATAATTAAATCTTTGATGAGAATAACTCCATAAATGAATTTTTTTTATTTTTAAATAAGTATATCATACCATAAATTCTATGCCCGTAGTAAAAAAAATCATCAATAAAATTTCAAAAAACACAGAAATATTCAGAATAGATAACACAAATAAAAGAACACCTACAAAACCATACATTGCTCAGTTTATAAATTTTGGTTTTATAAATTTTTTATGTTCGATTGATCTATAAATCGATTCTATAATTCCACCCGCCATTAACCCAATCAAAAAAAATATTATATATTTGGTAATAATATTGCCAATCATGGTTTTACACCAATAAATTTAAAATCAAATTAACTGATTCTTCAAAAACCGGTTGGTTTAAAGAATAATAGATGAACTGCCCTCTCCTCTGGTCCAGTACTAGGTTAGACCTCTTCAAAATATCTAAATGATGGGACAAAGAAGCTTGCGAAATTTCAAAATGAGTGAGTAATTCTGTCACAGACATCTCCTTTTGTTTGAGTAATTGTATTATTCTCCTACGGTTTTTATCCGCCAATGTTTTAAAAATCACATCCATGGCCCTAGAGAAATAGATAAATATCTATACATCGATAATGTAGAAAAGAAAAAAAAACTCAAGAGCAAATAACGGATCATATAACATTTAGATGTTTTGTCAATCCAATAATACATAGGAATACCCATTTTTTGTCACAATCTGTCCACTCGTTCGTATAATAAGGTATAGTCAACCGCCAAAAAAAATAAGTGAAACATAATTTTTTTGGATGATTGAGTTATACCGACGACTTGAGAAATTGTAAACACAAGCCTACCTGCGATAAGCAGATTTCGAAAGCGGTTCGGTATAGAAGAAATTCTTATATTAAATTCGCCAACTTGATGCAATTAAACGATTACTTTAAACAACAACAAGGCTTTTCTACATCTGATATAGATAAACTAGAACTTTATCAGAAGGTTTTATATAAAAGGAATAAGCCAAGCTTTACAAAAAAGACATCTTTCGTAAACGCAAAATCATTTTTCTACACTGTAGTTATCATTTTCTTATTGTTCGGTCTTTATGGTATATATTTCAATTGAAATATTGGTTTAAATTATCAATGATTTGTTATAAGACAAAACGACAAAAACACAGCACAAGCTGATTATATTGCTAAAATAGTAGAGTTTAACTGAACATTCTATATCCAACATAATTGAGAGCGCTTACAAACAAGCAACATATGAAATTGAGATACTGTGATACTCCAAGATTGATCAGAGATGTTATTTGATATCAATAGCTGAGCGAAAGCTAAAATTGTATGACCAGCAAAATTGATTTTAGAAAAAGAAGGAGAGACTGATCCCAAATACAAGTTAAGCTTAATCCAAGGCGATTTCGTTCAATTACAATCTACAGAAAACGAAAATCAGAATATTGAGCTTTCTGCTAACAACGTCCTTATTAAACAAAGAATAGGTTCTAAACCCATGAATTTTCAACTTATCAAAGCGTGAGATAATCAAATTATAAAAAACAACTGATGATGACTTTTGATAACAAATACAAATGATGAAAATCAAAAAACTGAAACATATTTAAATAGCAAACAAATACTCACCGTACAAGAGAATGATATAAAACTTTTTGATAATCGGGAAAAGTTTACCACAGCAATTAATAGTAAAGATATTTCTCAAACATTCAGTCTAAGTGATATAGATACCCAAGAAAATACCACAAATACAACAAATTGAACTTGAATAGAAAAGACATTACCAGAAGATATCGATATACCAGCAGATATACTCTCAATGATAAATGACCAAACAATACAGGCTGATCAAACGACACCGAGTGATGTTTCCGAAAATTTAGTACCTATATTATCAGATTGAAAAAGGGTATTAACACCAGAACAAAACGACCAACTTAATATTTTATCTTCATTAATGCCAAGTATTAGATGAACATATATCAACTTCATCTTATGAAACGAATGATCATTTAATGATTCATTCAACAAAATAGAGAATGAGATTGCTCAATTATATAGAATATTTGAAATGAAATATGATTTCAACTGATGAACAACTTCAAATTCCAAAATAAGCTGACTAAAACAAGTCATCAATAGTCTTTTAGAATGACTTGATAATAATTACAACATCCCCCCAAAATACACAAGTAATTTAAATACAATCATATCTCGATTAACACTTATTAATAATAAAGGATATTCATCAAACGCAAATATCCAAGAAGTAAATATTTCACGAGACAACCTTAAAGCTGATCTACCAAGTAATCTAACTTTCAGATAAGATTTTGATATAATTTAATATAATAAACTGATAGCATAAATTGCTATTTTTTTATTTAGTATAAAATGTCATTTTTTTGGTCGAACAATTTCATTGTCTGAACATTTAGTGACTAATAAATTAACAAAATATTCTTTCCTGTCCTCACAACTGGTCGCAAGAATTGTAAATTATCATCTTTGTTTGTAACTAAAACATGACTTTATCTAAACGTGATATACCTTTGTGAGGACTGGATTTTTTTGCTTACTTTTTGCAGCAATGGCAAAAAGTGAGTCTGCGAAGTTATTTTTGACAATAGAAAAAATAACTCTTAGCTAAGTATCTAAAGTTAATTAGTAAAAAAGATTGATTAATTTTTTCATAACTATAAACATATCTACGCTTTATAACTTAATTTTATCAAATGTTCCTAGTATCCTACCCTAACGACTGAAGAAAACTTAGATATCTAATCAATGAAATTCTCAAATCCTGATCTGCCAATGAGGTCAAAAGAATAAATTATGTAAAATCATATAAATTAGTCGATTGAAAAATTACTAAACAAGAAGAGAAAGTTTTGCTAATATATTTTTCGGAAAAACAAAAAACAAGGCTCGAAAGCTTGTTAAAAAAACATAATTTAGATTACAATTCAATTCCCTAATTCCCTATTTTCTAAATTTTAATTATTAATTTAAAACCTGCCTGCCGATAGGCAAGTTACTAATTCCAAATTCTTGAATTCATAATTCAACATTCTTAATTCATAATTTTATTATTTAGTTTCTGATAACACAATTCTTCACATAATTCAATGCTATTTTTCTAAAATCCTCAAGTTCCTCTTCCGAGAAAGGCTGTCCTCCAAAATTAGGATCTAAAGTATTTCAACCAATATAATTTTGTAAGTAATAATTCTTGGCTCCTTGAATATATTTTGCCATATTTTCTACATCATCAGCATTATGCAATCACTTGATAACTGTTGTTCTATATTCATAATCTATATTGCCTTCTAGCAAAAGTTTCAAAATTTTATCAAAATTATCAAAAAATCTTTTATTTAAAGAAACTCACACTGATTGTTCATATAGGGTAATAGTATGTTTCAAGTCTACGGCGAGATAATCAAGCAATCAACCTTTTATCATTTTCTCAATTACTTTATAATCCCTACCATTGGTATCAAGTTTTACAAGGAATCACATTTCTTTAATCTTTTTCGCAAAATCATACAAATCTGAATGCAGTGTTGGTTCCCCACCACAGATACTAACTCAATCTAAAAATCATTTTCTAGTTTGAAGAAAGTTGAAAAAAACATTCTCAGGAATCAGATCATTTTGAAATAACATCATTTTCTCAGGTAAGACACATTCCGGATTATGACAAAAATTACAACGGAAATTACATCATTGAGTAAAAACCACACAAGCAATCTTTCCTGGATAATCAACTAAAGTTGACTGTTGAACTCACACTATTTTCATTTGTTTATTGATTTCTAACAACTAAAGATCAAGGACTAAAAACTAATTTATTCTCACTCAAACTCTACAAGTGTGAAAACATTATATCACTGGGATTCTATTTTTTTTCTTCATCATAAATCAGGTAAATCTACCACAAATCAGCACTCAATAATATCTCAACCAAGCTTTTTTATAAGCCTACAAGCGGCCAGCATAGTTCATCAAGTAGCCAAAAGATCATCAATCAAAATTATTCTATCGCCAGATTTTAATGCATCCCTATGGATTTCTATCTTATCCTTACCATATTCCAAGTCATATTCTTCTTGGATAACATCAGCTGGTAATTTTCATTTCTTTCTAATCGGCACAAAACCTAGACCAAGCATCTGTGCAAGGGTTGCTCATATTATAAAACCCCTCGATTCAATTCAAACAATATAATCAATTTTTTGTTCTTTATATCTTTGATATAAACTATCCATCATATAATTAAATCATTGAGCATCTTTCAAAAGTGTCGTAATATCCCTAAACATAATACCCTCTTTGGGCCAATTGGGTACGGTTCTAATTTTTGATTTAATTTTTTCTTTTAAATTTATCATGCTATCTTAGGTATAACAGATAAAAGTAATTTTGTAACCTTATCTACATTTTGTTGGAAAACCTCTAAAACAGATTCTCGGCTAACTGGCTCTTCATTATCTTTCCAACAATCATAATCAGTACTCATAGCAATAGTAACATAAGGGATTCCAAGTTCATTAGCTAGGATGCATTCTGGAGCAATAGACATATTGATAATATCAGCACCTCGCATTCTAAACATATGGCTTTCGGCTTTAGTAGAAAACCTTGATCATTCAACAGTCAGCACAGTTCACGATTTATGATTTTTTATTCAAAGCTCCTCAGCTGTTTGAATAAGTACTTCTCTTAATTTTTTATCAAAAGGTTCAGACATAGCTGTATGTAAAGGTTTATGTGGTTGGAATTCAGTGAAAAAACTAACATCTCTTCTCCTAGTAAAATCTATAAACTGATCAGGGATAACTATATCACCTCTTCCAATTTCATCTCTTAGACTACCAACGGCTGTCGTAGCGATAATGTGACTACATCAAATTTTTTTTAACGCAGCAATATTTGCTTTGTAATTAACATAAGTAGGTGGAATTGTGTGCTCTCTACCATGCCTAGCCAACAAAACTACATCTATATTTGATATTTTTCAAATTTTTAAAAGAGGAGCTATCTGACCATATTCAGTATCAACTTTAACATCTTTTGCATCTTTCAAAATATCAGGATTATCCAAACCAGATCCACCAATGATTCAAATCTTAATCATAAATTTAAATTAAATAATAAATAGCTAAAGACTATTGACTACTGACTATTGACTAAAATAAATCTCCATTTCTTCTTAGCCCACCTGCCGGCATAATCAACGCCAATTCTTTTATCAGTTTTATATCTTTTTACAATTACTCATCTGTCTTCTATTCGCAATCAGCTTTTCTTATCTGCTTTTTTTCAGTTAAATCTCTTATCAATTCACAAATTCTTAGTTATTTTTCCTGGTCCATCTAATTTGTCCTCCTTGATAAAGGAGGGGGTACCCTTTAGGGTGGAGGATTTAACTGCCCTAATTAAAATAGCTGATGGATGTTTTCAAGGTCCTGTTACAATATTTAGCATCCAATACATCCCATAACAAAGATAAACATACCAATGCTCAGGATGACCAAACATGACAGCATTTCTATCGGTCTTTCCAAATCTCGCATGACACGCTAAATCTTCTTGTCCATCATACGCCTCTATCTCAGTTATCATAAATCAAACTTCTTTTCAGCCTCTATTTATAACTAAATATTTCCCTAACAATTCTGGACAAACAGCTAATACCCCACGATCAAAAAATTTGGATGATAAAATCTTCTTCATCGAAATAAATAAATTAAAAAAACACTAATTTAATCATCTCACGAATATATACTAATTATATAATTATCGTTTTCAAAGAAAAGATTTAAAAACATTAAGAATAAAAATGCCAACTAGATGTATATTGTCAATGTTATTTTTTCTTGATATCTTATATCAGTACAGCAAACATCATAATTCTTGTTGATTTCCTAATGATATTAAGCATTAAATGTATATATATTATCACATTTTTATTTAACAAGTTTTTTTACATTTTTTTTATTTTTTTTATTCACAGACTATGAAAGACTTTTTCAAAAAAGACCTTTTAAAGAAATTTCTCATTTTTGCAGTAATTTGTTTGGGAATAGTAATAAGCATTATGATTTTCAACAAAGCAGATGCTATTGCTGATCCCAACTTTTCTTGTGTTAACGTTACTGATGTATCACAAACTGAATGTCAGACACTCGTAGCATTATATAACAATAATGACGGACCTAAATGGTATCAACAAAACAACTGGTTGCGCTCTGATAATGTATGTGGCCGATATGGAATTGACTGTGCCGATGGTCATATATTTTGACTAAGTTTACAATATAATAATCTCTCTGGCTTAATTACTCCAGCAATCAGTGGGTTAACATATTTAGAATATTTATGGCTTAATGGGAATAAAATTACATCATTACCAGAAAGTATTTGAACTTTGACAGGTCTACGAGATCTTGTATTAGACTACAATCAAATATCATATTTACCACAAAGCCTATGAGATCTAAATAGCTTAGTGACCTTACAATTATTAGACAACAATCTCATTTTATTACCAGCAAGTATCGCAAATCTTACAAATCTCGAAATGATTTATCTTAATAACAATCAGTTAGTGGCCATACCAAGTTCTGTCGGTTATCTTTCCAAATTAAGTACTCTAGATCTCGAGAATAATCATCTCACATCACTACCAAATAATATCTGAAATCTTCCCTATATGGAATCACTTTATATTGATCACAATAAGTTAGTAAGTCTACCAATATCAATAATAAATCTTGGTGATAATTTATGAGAAGTACAATTGGATTATAATTGTCTGGACATATGAATTATGGATTCAGGAACAATTGCATTTATTGATAACACTTTGATCCATAACATCAATTGGAGAGAGGATGCATTCAACACCGATTACTGTCCACCTATCTTTACCTTTCTTTCAGGAGATACCATTTTTGACTGACCAACACAGGTTACATGATTTACATCTACATGAGGTGTTTTCTGAGGTGATTGAAAATTAACAATTAATGGTCCTTTAAACAATTCTCTCGATATATCAGTTAATAATTTGACAGTTATCGCTTCTGGATGATGGGACGGTGTGATTCAGTGACCTATACCTGACTATTTCAGTGGTGAAGAAATTAGTATCCCATGATATACTCAACTACCTGTCATGACTTTCCAAATTGGTAATCCAAATGCAGAACTTGAATTTAGTAACAATATCACTGTAAATATGTATGTCGGTTCTCTATATGATGGGAATACTTTACTTATCTATAGATCTATAGATTATGGAAATACCTATCAATCCTTAACCAGTTGTTTAGTGACAAATGGAATATGTTCATTTGACTCCAATTGATTTTCTCTATTCACTACTTTAGTACCTGATCAGTTTATATCATGTCAGGGAAATCAGGAGAAGAAAAACGGCAAATGTATTAAAGAGAAGAAAGAAAAGAAAGTAAAGGAAGGAAAGGAAGAAAATATTTTATTAAATAGTTCACTATCAATCAAAGCGACAGCAACACCTGAAAGACATACACCAACATATACAAGACCAGACAGACCACATCAAAAATAAAAACACAAATATATTATATATTTCACAAAAAAAACCACTTACCTTACGAGTGGTTTTTTTTCAAAACAGAAATACAAATTATACCGACCCGCTATGAAAATCCCTGCCTGCCGGTAGGCAAGTGTAATTTTCAAAGCTTTCGGTACAGCCTGCCCCGGTAATTCAGCGGGGAGCAAATACGGTCATAGTTAAGATTTACATAATTAATGTCAAATTATCTTATTCAAGATTCTATTAGCTGTTTAGTATATCAAAGACTCTCCTCACCGTCCGCCCCTATCTAAGTTATTATAAATCAGATTTCTTTTAAGTTTTTTCTAATGATTAAATATTTCCCTAACAACTCTGAACAAACATCTAATACACGGCGATCAAAAAACTTGGATGATATACCGAGCCGCTATGAAAACCAGAAATTTCTGATGGTTTTCAAACGTCGAGGTTATACTGGCCGTCTGTTGAAACTTAAACTTTAAACGAAGTGTAAAAGTTTAAGATTTCTAAAGCGATGCAGTATAAAATCTTCTTCATTGAAATAAATAAATTATATCTCATATCAGATTTCTTTCAACATTTCCATAACAGTACTGATTGGTATTCACATCATTACATTTAATGGATCACCAACCATTTTATTAATAAAAGTCATACTATAATAATCACAAGGATTAAACCCATGCGCATGAGTTTTGTATCATTCATTACAATTATCCAAATATTTATTTATTTCCTCATCACTATATCCCCTCATAGTAGAATCTGTCTTTATACAATTTGAAAGGATTTTTCCTGTTGATGTGTCTATCATATATACTCAACCATAGAAAGAAAATGTTTGTCACGACATAGTTTTCAATCTACTAAATCATTCCTCTCTAGATTTTGGTTTTTCCAAAACCTCACCATTAAATAATCACACAGAATCAAATCAAATAACAATCCCTTCTTTATAATTCTTAGCAACTACTTCTGCTTTAAGTTTCGCAAGATATTTAGTTAATTCGACAGGGTCAGACGGTCTGTCAACAGTGTATTCATCTACATTGCTTCATTCACTTACAAAATATAATCAAAGTTTTTTAAATATTTCTATTCTATAAATAGACGTAGTCGCAAGTATAATTTTTTTTTCTTTCGAAATATTTTCTTTAGAGTTGCCCATTGAATTCATAATTAAGAATAAAGAATAAAAACTATTTAACTTGCCTACCGGCAGGCAGGATCTGATTAAGATCTCAGTTAATAATTATGGGGTCTATTGCATTTATTTCATCTCGAATATAATCTTGTTGAGGGATTGGATTCATCAAAAAAACCTTTTTGCCAGCATTATAAGCTGATGCTATTTCCATGAGAGTATTACAACCAATATAGTTTACAATTCATTTCTTATCAAAATTGAGGACAAGTATTCCGTCACTTCACATAATTGCATTATGATATCGTCTTATGTAATCATTCTCTCTTTTGGCTCTAGCATGTTCTTTTTGAACTATCTCTCGAACATCTTGCTTTTCTCATCTTATATAACAACCATAATCAGGATGGACAATAGCTTCATGTCACAATTCTTGAAGTTTTTCTTGATACTCTAACATTTTTTCTTTGAATGTGGTACTTCCACAAATAGTGATTTTCATAATTATTTAATAAGTGATAAATCTCAATTGATAATTATAGGATTAATATCTTTTAATTCATCCAAGTAAAGCATTTCAGGTATATTATTTAGCAGATATATTTTTTTATTAAGTACATGAGCAAATCACATTTCCAAAAAGACATTTCATCAAATATAATTTTTGATTCATTTCTTGTCATAATTACAAACTAACACGACATCAGATTCACGAATTAAATTAAAATACCTCAGAATAAGATCTTCTCATGCTTTCTTTCTAAACACACCGTCACCTCACTTTTCTTTTACTTTCAGAAACTCCTGTAAAGACATCTCTCAAGCAAGTATTTTTTTCGAAAGAAATGGCAATTCTATTTCATGTCATGATTGTGTCAATATATCAGCAACTTCTTTTATTTTGTCAGTAAAATCCACACTCGAACAAATAACGATTTTCATAAATATTTAATATAAATTAAAATTTCCCTTCTTTGATTAACTGGATAGCTCACTTCCCAAATTGTTCTTTGATAACAGGCCTTAGAGTGTCTGAGAAATAATCATTAATTCTTTCAATCTGTTTCGGTGCCATTTTAGCAGGCAAATTATCCTTGTCAAAATACTCTATTGCCCTTGCTTCATCGTTTAAAGTAAGTTCACCACCAGTTACCTCACAAACAAATTGAAATACAATTTCATCTGTCTCCGGTTTAGAATATACACCATACAACTGTTTTACCTTTACATCCAATCATGTTTCTTCTTTTACTTCACGTATCACTGCCTTCCAAGGAGATTCAGAAGTCTCAACTTTTCATCAAGGCAGATTCCAAAGATCATAGTCATTTCTATGATAGATCAATACTTGATTTTCTTTATTCAATATAATCGCAAAAGTTCAGATCGTAAACATTTTGATAAAATAAAAAATAAAGTTATCAACGCAGATTTTTATATTTATTTAGCTACATTTCAACTTTATTTTAATTCGATCACCATTTCGTAGTATTATGAAATGGATTTGAGAATTATACCGACGACTTGAGAAACAATAAGCACGAACCTGCCTGCGGTAGGCAGGCGAAGTAAAGTGACTGTTGATTTCGAAAGCGTTTCGGTGTTATATTAAATTTCTAATTTTCAATTTAAAATTTCTAAACAATTTATAGAATCTAATTCCCAATATTCTAATTACACGCGATAAATCGCGTCTCTACGAATTTAATTTTTTTATCTACCGTTTATCAATCGTTTATCTACTGTTTATCAACGTCCGTCTCCCAATCTCCATTAAATCTCCATCTCTTCATTAAATCTCCAAATCTCCTTCAGATTTCTCAGTTCTATAAATAACTCATTGTAAATAATTTTTTAAAACTTTCTCGCTAGGGAAATACAAAGGCTTAGGTAAATTATTTAAATCAAATCGTTCTCGTTTCGTTATCTCGTCTGGCTCCATAACCTTAGGTTCTCCACTAAAATCTTCACATAGAAATCCTATAGTTACGAAATGATTGTCATGAACAATATCATTTGTTATACTTATAAATTTAAGTTTATTTTTATTGATTTTCAATCATGTTTCTTCTAATGTTTCACGATAAACCATATCTTCGAAAGTCTCATGAAATTCCATTTTACCTCCCGGCATTGTCCAAGTACTTTCTCCATGCATAAGAGAGCTAGCTTTCTTGGGGTCCTCATGTCTTTGCCCAAGCAAAACTTTACCATTCTTCAAGATCATTACACCAAATCATGCTCATACTCTCTTTTTCTCTTCACTCATGATTTATATCTAACAACTAAAGACTAATAGCTATCGACTAAAGACTAATTTTTTATTCGCATCCACATCACATAGCAGCAAATTGTCTAATAAATTGTGAATTAGCTAATTTACCTTCATCGAAATACTTCCTAGAATAAAATTCAGATTTTTTTCAAATATTGTAATGACTTACCGGTCTAAGATATCACATTACACGAGTATAAACCTGACATTGAGTTCTTTTAACTTCTTTTCATTGTTTGTCGTAAAATTTTGGCATAATGATTTTATTAAAGATTTAAAATATTTTTTAATTTTTATCTACATTTATTATTTCTACTGACTATCGACCAAAGACTACTGACTAATTTATGATTTTCTTCGCGAACTCCTTCAATTTTTCTTTATCAGATGTGTGTTTCCCCCTGATGCTCATATTAAATTCCTCACCAACATAACCTATTTCTTTATCACATTTTGGACAGAAATCATGCTCTCATGTCACATAACCATGTTTAGGACAGATTGAAAAAACAGGAGATATTGTAATATATGGTAATTGATAATTTTCTATTACTTTTCTTACAAGATTTTTACAAGCTTTGGAATCCGAAAGTCTTTCTCACATATAAAGATGTAAAACTGTTCAACCAGTATATTTACATTGAAGTTCATTTTGATATTCCAAGGCTTCAAACGGATCATTTGAAAATCATACAGGAAGTTGGGTAGAATTAGTGTAATAGGGAGCTTCATCTGTTCCTGCTTGAATAATATTTGGAATTTGTTTTTTATCTTCTCTAGCAAACCTATAAGTAGTTCATTCAGCAGGAGTTGCTTCTAGATTATAGAGATTTCATGTTTCCTCTTGATATTCTTTGAGGACATCTCTCATAAAATCTAATACTTCAGTAGCAAATTCTTTCCCCCAATTCGTGGATACGTCTTCTTTTCAATTTGTGAAATTCATAATAGCTTCATTTATTCAGTTCAGTCCAATTGTTGAGAAATGATTTCTAAATGATGTTAAATATCTCTTAGTGTAAGGATAAAGACCCGCTTCCAATCGTTTTGATATCTCCTTCCTTTTGAGTTCAAGAGATATTTTTGCTAAATTCATAAGATGCCTTATTTGATCCTTAAATCATTGTTTATCTCACTTGAAATTATAACCTATTCTTGCCATATTGATTGTTACCACTCCAATTGATCAAGTCATCTCAGCGGAACCAAAGAGTCAATTTCATCTTTTTTCAAGTTGTGAAAGATCCAATTGTAACCTACAACACATAGATCTAACGGCTCATGGTTTATATGCATTAGGATTTAATTCCTTAATAATTTTTCAATTTTTATCTTTTTTTACTTTAAACTGAGAACCAATAAAATTTTGAAAATATGGAATTCCATATTTAGCAGTCATTTCAAACAAAGCAGTAACATCAGGATTGTCCCATGGGAAATCCTCAGTAATATTATATGTTGGTATAGGGAATGTGAATACAGCACCATTCCAATCTCATGCAGTATAAACTTCTATCAATACTCTATTTATAAGTCTCATCTCTTCTTCAAGTTCTGAGAATTTTTTTGGATAATATCATTTTTCTATTCAGCCAAGCATCAGTGATTTATCTTTCAAATCTTCCGGACATTTCCAATCCAAAGTAATGTTAGTAAAAGGAGTTTGAGTTCATCGTCTAGAAGGAACATTAAGTCAAAATATGAAATTTTGCATTTGTTGTGTTACATATTTATGTACTTTTTTATCAACATGATTCTTTTTGTCTTCCTCTGATTTAAATTTTACTCATAATTCATTTAATTCATTTTCTAGTTCAACTTTATATTTATGTACAAATGGAGCTAAATAAGTATCAAATGATGAAAATGCCTGTGCACCAGCCCATTCGTTTTGTAAAGTTCAGAAGAAATTAATCATTTGATTTACGGCAGATTGAAGATTTTTGGGAGGAGCAGACTGTACTCTATTATCTAATCCATTAAATCCTTCTTCCAAAAGTTGTCTAAGACTCCATCATGCACAATATCACGCAAAAAATCATAAATCATGAATATGATAATCTCCATTTCTATGTGCATTTCATACTTCTATAGGATAGACATGACTAAGCCGATAATTAGCAGTTATTTTTCCAAATCCATTTAATATAAGTCCTCATAAAGAATATCCTTGATTTGCATTCTCATTCATTCTCCAATCACTTTGATTAAGATATTCTTCCATAACTTGACCTACTTCTACGACAACCTTTCTATCAGCTCTAGCTTCAGCCCTCTTCTGACGATATAAGATATATGCCTTAGCAATTTCTACATACTCTTCCTTTATCAATACTTCTTCTACAGTATCTTGTATCATTTCTATATCAGGAATATCATCTCAAATTTTTTTGTGAAGTTCCTTTATAATCTTATCTGTTAAACTCTTAACAATGGAAAAATCATTTTCACCGACAGCTTCTATTGCTTTCTTTATAGCACCTTCTATTTTAGTTCTATCAAAAGAAACTATTGCACCATTACGTTTTCTAACTTTATAAATTGCCATTTGAGTAATTGAAATTTAATAATTTAAAAGCTGAATTAATTTTTATTCTCTCGTTACACGGCACTCGCCAGCCCTCGAGACACTTGTGCCACAACGGCGAGGTCAAGGTAACACATCACTGGGACACATTATCTGTTTTTTGCAAGTTTACGCAACATACAACATATTGTGTTATCCAGTCCAAGGTGACCACTATATATAGTATTGTAACATATTTTCAATAGAAAAATCATTAAAAAAAATTATGCCCCGATATATATTAGTTAGCAAGTTTTTTTCATTTTTCAAAATTTTTTTGGTTTACCAACAGCTTGATTTTTTCATTCGCTCATATTACACTTTTTTCATTTTTTTTTAATCTTCAGGAATCTTTTAATATTTCTCTTGCTATTTTTTTTTGTAATTATATAAGAATTCATGTATTATACATGCTTTATAACTCTATTAATCAAAATGAAAGAAATTCAATCCCCACACATTCCTTATGATATTTATGAATCACCCCAAGAATTAGTAATCGTCTTACCTTTATGATGAATAGAAAAAGGGAGTATTCAGATTTTAATCAAAGATTACAGATTAGTAATATCATGAGAAAGAATTAAGCCGAAAATAAAGAACAATCTAATCCCTCTCAAGGAAGAATGCTATCGATGAAAAATCAATCAGATTATAGATCTTCCTCCTCAAGTTTATTTTGATAAAATCCATAGCAAGCTTACATCAGATAATATTCTTGAAATTATAGTTCCCAAAAGCATTATGCCAGAAAAAATTGAATTAGAAATTCAGTATGATAAATAAAACAATTTTCCAAAATAATGATTCTATCGTTTAAGCGTTTTAACGTTTGATCGTTTACATGGACATAAAAGAACTTGAAATTTTTTTCAATTATAAACCATCTATAGATATAGATCCACAAATTATCGTAGATGAAATTATCCTTAAAGCAAAAACATATCTACCAGAAAATCAGATTGTATTAGTTCAGAAAGCATTTGATTTTGCTAATAAAGCTCATGAATGACAAACAAGACTTTCATGAGAGCCATATATAATGCACCCTCTAAAAGCAACAGAATTTCTTATGGAAATCAAGCCTGATATAGAAACGATCCAAACATGTTTGTTGCACGATACAATAGAAGATTGCAATATGACCAAACTTCAAATAGAAAAAATCTTTTGATCAGAGGTAGCTAACCTCTGTGAATGAATGGTAAAAGTTTCCAAAATCAAATATAAATGAGAGGATAGACACATAGAAACCCTCAAAAAAACATTTCTTGCAATGGCTCAAGATCTAAGAGTTATTTTTGTAAAATTAACTGACCGCATACATAATATACAAACATTACAATATCATCCAAATCCTGCAAAAAGAGAGAAAATAGCACAAGAAACAATGAAAATTTTTGTACCAATCGCCAAAAGACTCTGACTTTATTATTATCAATTATATTTAGAAAATTGATCGTTCAAGATTCTTCATCCTCAAGATTTTGAAGATATTTTTACTTATATGAAAAAATATTTTGGCGAATGAGAAAAATATACTGATAAATGAATAAAAATAATAACCAACCTTCTCAACGACGAATGAGTTAAGGATTTCATTGTAAAGTGAAGACTCAAAAGTCCTTATAGGATTTTTGAAAAATTGGAAAAAAGGTATCATTGACAAGACTTAGGAAATATTATGGATCTTTTAGCATATAGGATAATTACAAAAACAATAAGCGATTGTTATATGGTACTATGAATTATTCACAAGCACTATACTCCCATCATCAAGAAAATAAAAGACTACATAGCAGTTCCAAAAATTAATTGATATCAAAGTGTCCATACTACAATTTTGTGAATGTTCAATTTTCCAACCGAAATACAAATAAGGACACAAGATATGGATGATATTGCAGAATTTTGAGTAGCCGCACACTTTGCCTATAGTGAAGATTGAGATGCTACCAAAGTACCAGAACAACAAACTCAATGGATTAAAAAGCTACAAACGATAGTAAACACATATAAGGTTTCTGATGAAAAAGAAGCATTCAAGAAAGAATTAAATATAGAAATTCTAGATAAACGTATATACTTATATACACCACAATGAGATGTTATAGAATTACCACAATGAAGTAGGGTTTTGGATTTTGCATTTTCTATTCATACCGACATAGGGTTGAGTTTCAAAAATGCAATTATAAATTGAGAAATAAAGCCCATAAACTATAGATTAAAGATGGGAGATGTTATAAAGATAAATACATTTAAAAATAAACATTCAGCCAATAAACATCGATTGGAATTTATACATACCTCATGAGCAAGGGCGAATTTAAATAAATTTTTAAAAAATCAAGAGAAAGAAGAAACCTTAAGATTATCAATTATAAATCTAAATAAGAATCTTAAAAATTTATGATTACCATTGTTTCATTTAGGTAGCGATAAATTTTCAAAGATTTATAAAAACGAGGAAATAGAGAATAGATTAATAAACATAGCAAACAGAAAGGAGACTTATTGAGAGCTTATAAAATCCATATATCCAGACGAATGGAATAGAATTAAAAATCAGCAGAAAAACAATCAGAAAAAAATTAAAGAAATATCCCAACAATCTGTTATTGTTGATGGTAACAAACTTATAAACTTTGAACTTTGTCCAGAATGCAACCCACAAAATCATGAGAAAATTATAGCCAAGACAGGCAAAGATGTTATAAAGATTCATGGTATATGATGTAAGGCCCTTAAACATGTTTCATTAGATAAGCTTCTAGAGGCGCATCGAGAATGAGATGAAGAGAACAAATACAAAACACTTATTGAATTAAAAATAAATTATAAACATTGAATTATGTTAAATATGTTAACGATATTCACAGACGCACATATAAATGTACTTCAAGTTTCAATGAAAAATTTAATGGACTGAACAAGTGTTATAACATTTGAATCAGAATTTTCTAATCCAGCAAAAATTTCTTTCTTATTGAACAACTTGAAAAAATATGATAATTCTGTACAAGTTCTAAAAAAGAAAATAAGCTAATCTATCATTTAATGTTAAGTGTTAATTTTTAATTATTAATTATATTAAAATGTGATCTTGAATAGGGATTATCTTAAACAAATCAACTTGGAGTATAGACAGTCTAATACAAACAAACTGAATCTGATTTATAATCAATATTGTGTTGATTATCTTTATTTTTCTTCGAGTCATAAGTATATTGCGAGTTACCAAAGATATAATTTCAAGAACGAATAATTCATGATTACAAATTATAAGTATTTTACTTGTTACATTTCTTACACCTATAATATGACTGCCATTATATCATGTTATCAAACCCATTTATTACAAAAAAGATAGAATACCACGAAGAGAAGCATGTGCGTCAAGCCTTACACCATGTTACAATTGTGGCATATTAAACCCCAAAGAATATGAATGTTGTATAAGTTGTGGTGAACAGTTAAAAATAAAATGTAAAGAATGCTGAAATCATTATCCACAAGTCTACAGTTATTGTAATTCATGTTGAGCCCCCAATATAGATAATTAATTTTTTGAATCCAAATAAAAAAAATAATGCTTCTGGTGTTTACCATAATATTATTATCGGTAAGTGTGGGGATATTAGTCAGTTTATATTCTATTTTTTTCCCTTTCATACAAAATATTGGAAACATATCTAATTATAATTCAGCTTATTATTTAGCTCTTTCTTCTGTAGAAAGGTGAGAATTAGTACTCAAATACAAAGGTCCATGATTTAGTTGATCCGGTTGATTTCTTTGATCATCATCTCGAGGTCCAACTAGTGACTTATATTCCAGCATAATAAGCTGAGCCAATAATTGAACTTGGCGAGAAATTTCTTCTAGAACAAACATCCTGCCATCAACTTGAATGTGAAATGTCGATTATATGCTATCTACAGGGGATAGTAAAAATTTTAACATGATAGATTATAATTATAAAGAGAAAATAATTCTGAGCATGGATAATACAAACGATCCAAGTCTATATTACACATGAAAAGGCAATATATCTTATTTCTCTTGAGACAATATAAATTGAATATTCAGATTACCCCCCAAAGCTTTCGAAATGTTTTGATGAACCACGAATTGACCTTTATGTAACTCTCCAGTTCAAGACTGTGATCAAAATTGAGACGATATCTATGATGATATAGTACTCAATCGATGATTGAATGGTTTTTATAATTGAAAACAATTTAAAATCTTGCCCACCACATCAGTCTTTTATTATAGTTGAATGATGGTCGATTATTATAATGACAATGCTATCAGAAAATCAGTTATCAATGAGATATGAAATATCGAGTTTACAAATAGTTTTAATCCCATCAAATGACGCACATCCTGAATAACAAGACATAATGTAATTTCACAAGAAGCCACATCACTTAATGATTATAATTTTGAAAATATATTCAAATCACCTTACATATCATGACTGGAATTAAATTTTAGTTTAGTAAGTTTATTACAGACTCTGAACTGAAATATCTATCCGTTCTTAGAATATCGTTTTTGGTTTCCACAAATGGTATCAGACAAATTTTTCTATATAAGATGAAACTGACGCATACAAGATTATGATGTACAAATATTAATAAAAAAACCAGCTAGCCAAGATAATGTAGCATGAGATTTTACAGTGATATTTTAAATATGGATATCCCCATTTGCACAAAACCAAATGGAACTTTCTATTTGATTTTTGAACATAAAAAAACATTATTACAATTATTAAATTGCGTAATCTCCACGCTTTTTTTATTTTATTTTTAGACGCATACAATGCGTTTTTACAATTACCAATACTCGTAAAGACGCGCCTCAGTGTGTCTCTACAATTACTAACATTTTATCTTCCGTAATCCTTTTTTAATCTTCCGTAATCTTGCTTTTTTTTCTTTATTTTTACATCTTTTTCATTATATTAAATTCAGCGCATTCTTTTTGTGTAATTTAAAAATCCAAAGAAAAATAAAACATGAAAATTCCATGACACAAAATTAGCATAGCAACATTTATATTGATATATATTTTTTCATATATCTTACAGAATCTATTTTTTGTTGATTGGAAAGTTCATGCCGAAAGTACAGGGTCTCAAACTAATCTTGTAGCGGTTATCATAGATCAAGATATTTATCAATCCATTAAATCTGATGTTCAATGGTATACCACCAACTATATTCAAAAACAGATTTCAAATTCTAAGGCGATCTTACTTCCTATCAATGTAAAAAATTTCAAAGCACCAGATATTGTAAAAATACTTGAGAATATTTATTTCGATTGAATAAAGGGTTCTAGTTCGAAACTTCTAGGGCTTGTTTTGATAGGCGATATCCCATTACCAGTCATCAAAAATAATGATTTTATCTATCCCAGTATATATCCTTATGTTGATTTTGAAAATCAACAATTTATATATGATAGTAATTCCAAATTTTTTATACCAAATGATAATGCTAATTGACAAGCAGAGATACGACATAGTATTATAAATTTTGATTCAACAAAAAAATACAATGATTTTTTCAATAAACTAAAATGATATGATAAAAATCCTGAAAATTTTATTTGAAAAAATATCCGATACGATGACTTTATTGCTCTAAAAAAATATTTTTTAACTGATAATGTGTCATACTATATTAACAATCTTTCCTTTTCTGAGGATATAAATTATCATAGATTTAGCAATCTGCTTCTCAACACACTCAAATGAAATTATAATGAGAACATTTCTCAAATTTGATCAGATTTAAATAATTTATCACCATCTGACTGACAAGAGATAAAGGATTATGCTAAAATGATAAACGATAAAGCACAAGAAGCCAAAAAGCAATCAAGTTGATCTTTCAATGTTCCGACATTATTGCTCAAAAAAAGTACCGAAGAATTTATCAAAACTTATGATGGTCTTATAAGTACAAGATACCTTTCTTATATGAAAGATAATGTCCAAACAGCATGAAGACGGTATAAAAAAAATTCTGATGGAAATCGAGTGGATGCTGTAGATTCTGACTATGAAAAAATAGTTCAAAGAGATAATTGGATTTTAGGTGATTCTAATAATTGAGTTTCACCATTACTAATCCAATTAAATAACTTCCTGGAAAGTTGATTAAATCAGAAAATCGAAAATGAAAAGTATTATATGACAATTCCAGTAGTTATGAATTATAAGATTGAAGAAAGAAAAATAAATCCAGGGAATCCACTTATACCTACACTACCATCGTGCGAAAGTTCTTTCACTTATTATAGGAATTATTATTTTGGTAAATATATATGAGATGTCTCATCACTTCAAAACCTCAGTCTTTTCCAGTGAACATTCCAAAATCTTCAGTCGTTATCATGAACAAAATCAATTAGCACGACAAAATCTATTTGATCTTCATATAATGTATCCTCACAACAAGTCCAAGCAGATAGATGATACAATATATTAAATGCCCAAAACGAAATTGACCTACGAAATAGCACAAAAATCAAAGTCAATTGGAAAGAGAAATGTAAAACATCCCTATCTTGACCATGAATTTATTTGTTCTGAATTTGTTTTGGAGAAAGAGAACGAGAAGCTAAAAAATGAGACTGTGCAGATTATGCATGAAAGGAAGCTGACGAAAGTACACTTGATTTTGCCATTAGAAATCGATGATGACATTCATCCATAAACATCGATACAGGGACACTTACTTTAAATCTTCCTGCCTATGACATTTTCGCATCATACCAACACGCTCGACTTCCCATACAGGATATTGCATGAAGCAAAAATATAAATAAACAAGAATCTGAAAGTTATTCTTATTCTATGTTAAATAAATATTCCTCACTCATCAAGGTTTCAGATCAGTGATGAGATATATCATATCCAAGATGTATTCAAGAGAGCGATCAAGCCACAGTCATAAACTGAATACCGTTCGTAAAAAAATATATTTATCAATGAGTAACAGATTTTTTCAATTTGTTTAGTACATGGACAGCAAGCAAAAACAATAATATAATCTCACTAATTAAAGAGGAGTGAGGATGTAGTACTTTGAAGTTAGAGAATGATTACAAAAAGCAATCCATTGAGTATAAACTAATAGATTCTAGACTTTATAATATTTCTCCAACACCAGATCAAATAAGCTGAATGAACATGATGACACAATCAAGACCGATAGATAATATTAGAAATATTACATTCAAGTGAATATGATGAGAGACGGTTCAGTTAAATTATCCAGATTTATATAAAGTAAACGTTTATAAAAAATCATGAGAAAAACTCATCCTCAAGACACCATCAGAGATCAGAGAATCTATCAAATATTATCTTAGAGATAAAGCCAAAGAATATAGTGATCAATTACAAATACAATTAAATAAGAAAACAGCATACTACCAGACGAATAGTTCTGCTTTTAGTTTTTTATGAAATATAGACACATCAGCGAATCCAAATCGTGTTTACAATATTATAGACTCTGAATTTTTTATAAACAAGCTAATTGAGTCGTTGGATAATCTAGAAAGTATTTACTGACACGAATATATTTATTGAGATATTACTATAAAAAATAGTGACGATAAACTAAATCTTATTGCACAATTATTTTATTATCAAAATTTACCTCGACAGGAAAAATTAGCACAGACACAGATTCTCAAAGACTTGCAAGAAAATAAAAATTCTGTAGATATCAACAGCAAGATTCTAGATACCACCAAGCTATATCTCACACAAAGCAATGATAAATGAAGTTTTCTTTCTCCTACATATAATTCTTCATGATACGAAGTCACTTATATAAATTCAGACTGATCTGATTATATTTCTTCTAAGCCAACTCCTTCTTTTATACAACAACTTCAAACCATTCAAGAAGACAAAGTCGAAACAAATGCGAATTCAATTCAAATGGCACAATCCATTTCTCAAACAAAATCTGCGGTAGAAAATGAAATTTCTTCAGAATGTTTATCAGATCCTTCATGAGACGAACTAATCTTTGATATTAAAAATTTCAGCTCTCCACGATGGAAAGCAATGAAATGTCGAGCTGAAAAAACATTTTCTCAATCACCCAAAATTAAAGTTTCATTTAGTAATTCTTTATGACCCGTCCTCACCGACACATATAAACAAACATCCGAATCCATAGAAAACCGATCTTGAGAAATTCATGAATTCGGTTCACAGTGGTCTACTACTGATGCCGAAAGTAAAAATCAAGCAATGATAGACAACTCAAGTGAAGTAGAAAAAACTAAGCTAAACGACATAGAAAATTTTGTAACAATACAAACAGATTGAAACTTCCGCCTTAACGATACAAAAAATTCTCAAATTCAAATATGATCAGACAGAGATTTATGAAGGTTAGATTTTACAATTTCCGCAACATGAAGTAATTGCATATGAATAGGTTGATACTCAAGTAATTTATGTACTATTCCAATTAAGACAACTTTCAATCCATATCAAGGCAAAAATCTAGACATTTTAATTTCAAACAAAAAAGCCTGAGACAGTCAAATCAGATTAAATATTTGCCTTTTAAATACCAAAAGATGTATTGAAAAAAATCTTACAATAACATTCCTAGCAAACCCTGTAAGCAAAATTTCAGTCCAAAAACCTAGCAATATACTTATCCAATGATGATCAATCCCTATTAGAGTACAATGATATGATAATTTCTGAAACGCTCTATGACAGGTAGTTGAAAATTATCAAATAAGTGTAAATGCTGGCGACTGAGAAATTTTTGATGGAAATCAATCAAGCGAATCAACAACATTTAATCATTTCAATCAAGAATTTATTTATACAGCTCCATCTAACATAGTATGAAACAGGACAATTTTGATCAATATTTCTTGAACTAATCAAGATGGTAAAAACATAAATATCAGTGAAAAACTATTAATAGTGAAATGAATTCTGACTATCAATCAATGAAATCAGATAATTTACAAAAGCAATCAAACCCCAACAACCATATCATACACTCTTCCATCAGATCAAAGCGAGATAATTAGTTCTGGACAAAAGGTCAATGAGACTAGAATAAGTAAAATATCTTTGACACTACAAGATAACAATTGAAATAAGCTCGACTCAGTGGCAAATATTACAACCCAGAAAGGATTGCTTATCCCTTGATCCATAACGAACAAAAAGTTCAGCAGAAATTGAAATTTTATAATAAAGGACTGAAAACTTGAAAACATATATCTCTATCCAAACTTCCAAGCAGGGAATGATATTCTTATCATTAACATACCATGATTTGATCCTATCAATATACCTTTAAATATTATTCCATGATCAGCAAAAAAAATTAATCTAACAACTGATGGTAGTAATCTATCAGACAAAGCTATCAATGGGACACTGCAAGTTTTGGATAATTGGAATAATGTTGTGTCTTCTCCAACCAAAGTAAAAATCTGAAGTATTTGACCAGCACTCATCAATGGCCAAGAGTCATTTGAAATTACATTTACATGAAGTGATTATAAATTCCAAGTCACAAATAAATTATCTTGATGAGAATGATATGTTTTTGCTTACATCCAAAATTTATCTCTCGAAGATCAAACGCCTTGATACCAAAAATTTATAAGTCAGTGAAGTTTCTTACCAAAAGAAAAACTCAACACAATGTATCTTAGTTTATTCTGAACAGATCGATGAAATCAACGATGATATTTCTCTGAGAATAATAAAGTCATAAATGATATCACAAGTAATTCAGATAAGTTATTAGCGACAACGACTCAAATTATAGACCCAAGCAAAATTAAACAAATTCAAGTCATAGTGGATGAAAATTGACAGGTACAAAATATGTTAGGCAAAGATATAAATCTGGATATCAATAGCGACATACACGTTAATGTGCAAGATTTATGAAAAATATATTTATGAAAATCTAACAGTTTCTCGTTACAAAAAATAGAAAGCTGAAGTGATATTCAAGATATCAAAAAGAATACTATATTTTATATTCCAGAACAAACAGATAGTACCATCAAATCAAATATAGTAAAATTAAATCAGATAATAATAAATGGCAATAAAATTCTAGACTTGACCGATTGATCAGTCTCTACAGATATTTCAATCCAATTAAATGACGAGAGTATAAATTGATATTCAGCATACAATGTTTTACAAAACGATAAATTACTTTGAAAATTAATAATCTACACTCAAGATCTTACCACTGACAATATTGCTAAAACAGATTTAGTTAATCCTATCAAATATTCTAAAAATATAATTTTCGCTGAGTGATCAACCAATTGAAAAAAATGAATCTGAATTTATGACACCCAAAGTACTTTCAGCAAAGATAGTTATCCATCTATCGAAGATAGCGCTGATACCCAGGTTTGAATTTGATTCAAAAGTAATTTTAAAAACATAACTTATTTCGCAGACTGAAAATCAGTTTGAGAATCTACTTTACCGTATTGATCGCAATTTTTAATAAATTTCTGAGATCCTCTCATCAAAAGAACAAACAAAAATATTGAAATAGGCAAAACTGAACTTGATGGATGAATATGAGATCAGATCTTCTCGAGTCCAGATAAAACCATATTCAAGGTTACTCCAATAGATTTTAATAATGACTGACTTTCTGATCTTCTTGTAGCCTACACAGACTGAACCCTGAAGCTACTAAAAAACTATTGATGAACACATCCATATAAAGATTTACAAGAACTTATGATAATAGCTGATTCTATCAAAGAAATAAAAATCGGCGATGTCGATGGTAATTGATATGATGATATCCTGATTTGGACTAATTGAAATAAACTCAAAATATACAAAAATAAAGTTTGAATTTTCGATGTAGATGGAAACCAGATTTGTTTGAACACTAATATCGATGAATGATTAGTTACTATCAATCCAGAAAGTTTAGTAAACGTTTCTCAATTATTTTTTGAAGATATGAATAAAGATGGTAAACTTGATATCATAACTAATGATAGTTTATGAGACATTAAAATATTTTATTGATGAAGCGACAGAAGATGAAACTGAAATTACATATCCATCCTACCCGATTCATGTGACTCAGATCGATATACAAGACAGAAAGACAATTTCAAAATAGTTAAAAGTTTATGAATAAAAATAAACGAAAACCGATATGTCCAAGACAATAGTCTCCTTCACCGAAAATGAATGCTCCTGCCAGAAGAACAAACCGACGAAACTGAAACCGAAGTAAATGCTCCTGACGCAACTGGTTCACAGGTCACAATGCAAATAGTTAAGAAATCTATATCAAATCTTGATGACAGTATTTCTGAGTGAGCAAGGGATCTTTCCTACGTTCAAAATCCAACTGAAATTTTACCTTCTTACGAAGCAAACTTAAAAGCAGAAGATATTTATTATCTTCCTATGACTTTCATAACAGGATCAACATTGAGTGTTTACAAAAAATATACCAATCTAACTAGTAGTTGAGCACTTCAAAATAAAGATCAAGTACTGGTAAAAACCACTATCATATCATTAAAAAATAATAATAAAATAACTTATATTGATGATATCGTTTGACCACGAATAGTTACAAAAAATCCTACTGGTAAATTAGATTGATTTTATTTCAAAACATGAGATAAAACATCTTGATTAAAAATTTATCGATGACCTAGTGAAGATTACCCATTCATGATAGACAATATAACCTTAAATAATTGAGAATCTTTAAATTTCTACTATAAGCTCACTTATCAACAGCCAGCCGTTTCCAAGATAGAAATCCAAGATGAGGATTTAGATAAAAACAAAAAAGATAATTATTTGGATATCATTATAAATTCTAATGATGCTTGTCAAAAATGAAGGACAATATTATTCAATACCAAAAATAAATGACAAAATAACAAAGAATATCAAAGTGTTTTTGATGACGTTCAAGATAAAATGAATAATTATCTCTCTGGTGCCAAGACAGTAACTCAAGATACATTAAATTCCACATTGGATGATATAAATAGCGTTTCTAGCAGCAACATATCATCACTACCATGAATAAGCGAAATTACTGAATGACGAGACATTAGTAAAACATTATTCAACGCTACTCAATGATGAATATCTCTAAATATAAATACCAATTTTATAGATTCAGCTACAGCTGGCGTAAGCGAAAAAATAGATTCAGTCCTCGATGGATTGTGCCAATGATTCAAGGTTTCTGGCAAAGGTTCTTGTCAATGAATCCCAGTGCCATTCAATCAAGCTTTTCTTGCACCATGAAAATACCATTTATTTTGATGCATTAAGCTACCACTTTGACCACTGGAAAAATGAATACCAATTCTTTCATTTCCAACTAGCACAACACCATTCATCTGGCCACCTAATCCTTCATGAGCATGAGGAATCTTTTGAAATACACCACCGACATCTCAATTTAGATTGTACATGGTACCAACATTAACACTATGAATGGGAATAGCAATATGCCTTGGCCCATATTCTGTTTGATGAGCATTGCCAAAACCATTTAGAGATATGTGATGAAATTGTATAGTTTTCGCCCTCCCACCATTAACTAATTGTTGAGATGACAAGAAATCTTGATGAACAACTATTGAGCCTGAAATAACTTCACCTAATCTTTATAACGCATCCAAAAATTGAACTTGCAACAATCCAGCAAAAATCTGAAACTCAATAGTGTTTGATGAAAGTTCTTCTAGTAACAAAAAAATCGAGTCTAATACCAGCAATTCCCCATTCCAAATCGTATCAGTATGAGCCAACAATAATCCCACTACATTAATTCCATGATGAACATTTGGATGACTAGTTCAATTTTCACAAAAACCAACAACTCTAGAAAATGACGAAAGTTCAAATCTCGATGTAAATTTTGAAAATTCTAAATGATGACAAGATTCTTTCAATCTCAAAGCAGGAGAAAAAATTAATCTGAAAGTTGTTTGATGAAAAGTGAAATGATTGGTTAAATGTATTATTCAAGATTGGATGTCTAGACAGATACAATACATCATGAATAACCTGACTAAAATGACAATAGATATCAGACTTCCTGAAGTATCTCAAATTTTCCAATGATTCGATAAAATATGAAGCTTCTCTCAAATTTATAACCAAAGAAATCAACAAGATCAGATTAATTGAAATATTCAAAACCTAAGCTGACGGAAACAAAACATATCAACTCAACAGCTCAAAAATCAGTCTCAAAAATTCTGACAAAATCCTTTCGAAGCAATCGCAAGCATGTTTAATGAAGTTCCTTTGATAAATATAAATACCAAAGATATTTCTGTTAAAGTGCCAGCAATTACAAGCGAAGATATAGATAAATACAAATCTTATATCAAGATACGATTAAACAAAAACGAGAAAGTATTAAATGATCGAAAATCTACTTTCTCATGAACATTACAATTGATGACAAAATTTTGTGGAAGTTCAGGTACATTAGAACAACTAAGAAATAAAAATTTCTACAAAAGTGAATTAGAGAAAATGCAGAAACTCTGAACAACGACAGGCAAAAATTACAATGAAATAGCCAAAAAAGTTAAACAAAATGAAATATGTTTAAACCTAACGGACAGTTCTTCATCTATCAATAGTTTCTTTACTTTCTCCGAGAATTCTGCAGAGCTTATAAGATCAATCAGAGAAAATATCAAAGTTATCGAACAATATAGACAATTCCCTACCCAATTATATCAATGGACACATATTACTGACAGATACTTAACAGAAATTTCTTCAATCTTATCAGATTTCGTTTTCAAAATAACTTATTGGTTAAATACCAACGCCACTAGATTTTCTAAATATGTAGACGCAATTGTATTAATCATATGAGCTATCAAAAGTCGACAAGCTATTATCAGCTTTTCAACTGACTGGTCAGAAAAATGTTCTAAATGTTCTAATGATGATTATTCATCATTCTCTTGTTCTTTATCTTTCCTCTGCCCCAAACTTCCCATACTTCCAATTCCACAATTCAAAATACCAAATATAATCCTAGACCTTTCACACATAGATTTGTGAATCAGTATCCTTTTACCAAAATTCAACTTCGTTCCAATCAAGATTCCTCTGCCACAAATACCAGATCTACCAGAGCCACCGACCTACAATATCAATATAAGTAAGATTTATGAATTAGGAATTGATTCATTAGATATAGATGAACTTACGCAGTTAATGAAATCTTTAAACTTCGGTTTTGCTAAAGATCTCACAATTCCTACCGTACCCATCTTACCTTCACCACCAAATCTACCAGAATTACCATCATTTATCCCAAGCATCGAGTTCGATCTACCAGTTCTTCCACCAGCACCAAGGATACCAAAAATTTCACCAAGCATTCAATGAATACTCAAAATAGCAAAATTCATATGAAAAGTTTTCTGTATTATCAAATGATGAATAGGACTAGTATGAGAGAAATGAGTAAAATGAAAAGTTGAACAAATAACACAAAGGACACGAAATGTTCCTATTTTTGATTATTTTGATCTCACAAGCAAATCCAAACAAACACCACTACAATGATTTGATTACAAAATCGATGCTTATCTTACACTCAAATATAATTTCGATTGAGTTTACAATGTTCTAGATAACATAGTTCAGACAGTCAATAATATGACATCCGAATATATCGAAACTCCGATACAACAAACAGTTTGACAGGTGACAGATATTGCTAATAATAATCCAGTCAACGATGCGGCACAAACAATTGGTTGATGATGAATCCCTGGCCTATCTTGATTTGGTCTTTCTGGATTAAAATTAAATTTTAATTCTCTTCCAGAATATTCATGAGATTCTGATTACAACACAGAATATCAAAAGTTAAAAAGCTGACTAACCTATCTCCGCTCCGAGGCCCAAAATGATAAAAAAACTTTCGATCAAGCAAACAATATTTTAGCTATAATTAATACTCCAGCTAATGTTAATCCGACAATTGAAAAAATTAAAAACATAGAAAATCAAGCACAGACAATCATTCACGACAAACAAAAAGAAATCCAGGCAATTGAATCTCAAATTCAGAATGATTATCCATGATTCATCAAAGACATTATCAACTCTGATATTAAATTGGTCAAAGATGATGATAAAATCAATGTCACACTTTCATCACCTATTTTTGCCATTAATCCATCTACCAAAGCTATCATAGCCAATCAAGATAATCCAGCCAAAACTTATTTGGAAATAAATAAATGAATGGTTGACGGATATCTTGATGCACTAAATAACGACTGAGCAGAGAAATTAAATATGAATCAGATCACATATGATAATTCTAAAAATTATCTGGAAAAATTAAGTCAAAAAATTAACGAGACTCTTCCTGCTTTCCAAAAAAATAGTAACTCTAAAATTCTTCTAGCTGATAATTCATGTCCTACTTGTTCTTCTAATAACGAAAGTCAAACTAATTGATATAGTCCAGATTTATCTTCTTATGTTGCCTGAACCCTTATCCAGTCTTATAGTTGATCAGAAAAATCCATGGTTAATGTTATCAATTCTCAAACTCAGTCAGATTTGGTAAAAGATAATATTGTCCAAACAGATTTAAATAATGATTGAAAATCAGATTTACTAATGCGAGACACTAATAATATTTATATTAAATATGCTAAGCAAAATTCTATTCATACAAGTAAATGATGAAGAACAATATGAAAATTTTATTCTAACTTCTATAGTTATCCTGCGATTAATTCTCCAGAAAAATTGAAAGCAGACAGCAATGCCTGATACATCGATTTCAATGGGCTGGAAGTTAAAGTAACTGACGAAAATCGAGAAGTTAAAAATTTCAAAACCATATGACAGTCATTTGATACTCTGCAATTCTCACGGAAAAATAGTAAACTTATGTGAGATAGTCCAGCATGATATATTATCAAATTAAATAACAGAGTGGATACAAATTCAGACAAAAACGAAATTCTAAACCTCTTGGATCAAGATATTATCAATATGAAATATATTTTAATATTGCCTGATTGAGTCGACTATGCGACATGAATATTGAGTGTAGATAATATAAGCAAAAGACCAATTAAATTCTTGTTAACCTGAACAGTTTTATCAGTAGAGCATTTTAATCCTGATCAAGATGATCTTTGACTTGTGCTTCATGATTTACCAAGGAAACGACAATACGTTCAGATAGCAACTCTCGCACAAGATGAAGTTAAAGGCTGACTGTTCAACACAACTAGATATGCTTTCTATTCAGTTAACTCACCTCGATCAAATCAAACAGTCGCTGGCAGTCAAATACTTGGCGACAATGATGGCCCTGTGGCTGAGATAACTTTACACAGAAATATCACAAACGAAAATGTTTGAACCTGAAATAATTTAGATTGATTTATCAGCACACAATATTCTCTCAATGCTCTCTGGACAGATAACGTCTCAGTCAAAGAGATGATCATAGAACAAGACTGAGAATTATTATTTATCCAAACTTGAGTAAATCAGACTTGATTTATTTCTATTCCTTATTTGCTCTTTACATGAGAAACTCAACAGAATCTGACTTTTAGCGCGATGGACTGAAACTGAAATATATCTAATGAAAATGTTGTCTTGAATATCGCAACACCGAGTTTGAAAATCACTGACTTGAAAAAAATTGATGATGCCAATGCACAAATTATTGCTGAGTTAAGTAACGATGTTGATGAGTGAAATGTTGTTTTCCAAAGACTTAGAAATAATATTTGGACCCAGTTATTGAGTGGAACAAATGCGAATAAATACGGCTGATTCTCTCTTTCTCCTAAGCAAACTGTTATCACTTGATGAGTCTTCAAAATATGAAAAACAATCTGACTTTATTCCCCTGAGTGAAATGAAATATGAAGTTTGAATCCAGATAATTGAGAGATCAAAATAGACAGTAAATATTCTAGTTACATCAAATTAAATCTAGATTTTGCTTTGCATATTCCAACAATCAAAATCATCGATACGAATAAAAATCAGACTTTATTCTGGATAGTCTTGCCAACTCAAGGCCTTGTTAAAATCGATTTAAATCAAGGCAAACCAAATTATGAAATTATAAATCTGACTCAGAAAAATTTTGGTAATTTCCAGTGATGATCATGTATCAAAAATATCGACAACGAATGTATGACTTATATAAATAGTTTATGAGATGTTTATATGCCAGGTATTTACGCTTCATCTCTTCTTGGAGAATATAAATTTGATCAACAAACCAAAAATGTTCAATACATCATCAAAGACCAATCAGGCAAAAATATAGCGACCATTTCTGTCAAAATCAAACCACTAGCAAAATAGTCGATAGTTTTTAGTCTTATAGACTTTAGTCTTTCTTTAGGATTTTGTTTACATTTATTAAATTAAACAATTTCACTGGCTAATATTTTTTGTCCTCCTTGATAAAGGAGGGGTGGTGCAAAGCCTGCCTACCGAACAGGCAGGCACAGGAGGATTTATTACCACCATTACAATTTTATTTTGTTCTTTTTTTTTGTCTCCCTTTTCAGAAAATTCCCCTCTCCGTTTGGGAGAGGGGGCAGGGGGTGAGGAGGTTTGTAATCTTTTTTAACAAAAACAATCTTACAACATTCTATTGACATTTACAATAAAATACTTATATTAATTACTCACAAAAAAACAAAAAGGTCTAAATAAAAAAAAATAAAAACAAAATGAATCTAAAAAACATGAGTATCGCTTGTGGCATATTATTGCTACTTCTTGCCGGAATTTTCCTTGGTAAAAACAGCAGTAAGAAACACACTCCAAAAGACAACAAGGATAGTGTAGAAGTATCAGTTTGCAACGATTCAATAATCGAATTAATTCCGACAATCAGCATCGATTCCCTCGCTAAACTTGGAATTGAAGTTATGTTATGGGCAGAAAGTTTAGATGACTTTGAATCGCTCCATAATATTAAACTTTACAGGAATAAAACCGTACCGGGTATTTCATTCCAAAGCAAAGAAAAGATAGAATTTCCCAAGCTTTGGTTTGAACAAAAAGGAAAAATGGAATTATTATTGTATAGTTGGAACGAAGGACATAATCATTTAGAATATCTATTAAAGAACAAAGACAAAAAATTTGTTGTAATAGGTTCCTATAATGACAAGGAGTTCCAAGGTGCTCTATTTGAATACAATTAGAACTTTACACATCAAAGGTCTAAATTAAAAAAAATAAAAAATCTAAATAAAAAAATGGAAAAAATCAAGTATTTTGGAGGTTTTCTAACACTTTTATTGCTTGTGTGTTTGCTTTGTTGGTTTACAAACAAAACAACAACTACAACATCAAAAGATAGTACAGAGACAATAGTAAATGACAGTTTAGAAGTGGTTATCGTTTATTATCACAGAGTCCCTGTAGATACCATTTACTATAACCAACCATATAGTTGCGATTACGATTCATTTGTAATTAAGTACACAAAAATCCCAGTTACAAAAACCATTTCTTCCTCGAATGATTCTGTACCAATTGGTGAAGGATATGAAGACTCACCTACATATCCATAAACTATATTTATATTACCACCCCATAAGCCCCTCGATATGCATCTCTAGATCGATCGGCTTTTTTTAATAATTAATTTTTTTGAAAAAATTTTTGTAGTCAATGATTTGGTTCTTACATATTGTTCGAGCTGGGTACATTCTTAAAAAACAAACAATCCGACATAGCGAGGCTTGTAAGAACTAGACTTTTTTGCATACTTTTTATGGCAATGATAAAAAGCGAAGTATAACGAAGTCCCGCAACGGCGGGGCAAGTAAAAATCGACTTATTTAATCTTCTGTAATCTTTGCTAATCTTCTGTAATCTTTTTTAACAAAAACGATTTTACAATATTCCATTGACATTTATTATAAAATATTTATATTAGACATAACAAAAGAACAAAAAAGGTCTAAATAAAAAAAAATTAAAAAAATGAAAAGAATTATATTTCTCATTTTTGTTATCATTATCCTATGTGTCGTTATTGTCTTTAAATGGGATAATATAAATTGTATTTTAAAACATTGGGATAATATGTTTATCCCCATATTATTATGTATTTCAATAGTGATAGCTATATTTCTTGTGGTAGCCAAACCCGAGAAACCCGATGCATTTCACCCGTAATTCTCTCTCACCGTAATTCTCTCTCAATGGCCCCTCGATATGCATCTCTAGATCGATCGGCTTTTTTTATAAGAGAAAAAATCACCTTTTCTAATCTTCTGTAATCTTTTTTAATCTTCAGTAATCATTTTCTTAATTAAAGTTAACATTTCCCTTCGCTTCGAAATATCATAGATCCTCATCATCCGAAGAGTCATCAATCTTTTTCTGGCAAGCTTTACAATGCTTTACAAACGGCTCATTCAAAACTATAGATTGAAGAACCATATCCACGATATCTATTGTTTCATTTTTGGGATCAATGGAGAAAACATCTTCTTCAGATTTTTCTTTTTCTTTCTCTAGTTCATCAGATGATACAAATCTAGCCACATATTCTGGGATATTCACATCTCTAATATAGCAGGTTCAACATGAGTCACAAATTTCTTCCAATTGACAAATAATATCAGTCAATTTTCCAAGCAAAGAAGAATCATTGAGCGATTGCATCGTAAATTTTCAAGAAATTCATTCCTTACCGAGATTGGGTAATTGATCTATGAATTTATTCTGGAAACTAATCTCATCTATCTTTCACGTTTCATTCAACAAGTCAGAAATCTTTATTCCGAAGTTCCTGTCCTTTACTTTCTCTTTCATTTTATTGCAATGGTATAAAAAAAATCTAAAAGTAACTGTTGTGTTTTATTTCCATCACTATTATTTATTATTTATTATTTGTTATTTATTATTTATTAATTGTATTCTAATTTTAAAGTTTTTTTTATAATTTGCAAATTTTAATAAATGCCCCAATGGTTAACTAACATTCAGGATATTAAGAAAAAACCAATCAATTTCAAAGAAAAAATTGATATTTTTAACAAACTTTCCTCGATCATCTCAGATAACGACAAAGTGCTTCTGACCGTGAGTGGCTGACCTGACAGTATGTTTTCTTCTTGCCTCATTTACGATTTCTTTCTAAAAAACAAATTCAAAACATCAAATCTGACTTTCATCCACTGCAATCACAAAACAAGAAGAGAGTGTAACAGTGAACAAAGATTTGTTGAAAAATTTTTCAAATGAACCAATCTCAAAGTCGTAATAAATAGTTCTAAATCCAAATCAGAATCAGAACGAAGAAAACGAAGATACTGACAGTTCACTAAAATTAAATCAAAAATAATTGTTTTCGGTCACAATCAAACTGATCGCATTGAATCAACATTTCTAAATCTTCTCCGCTGAGCTGATTTAAACTGATTTATTTCCATGGATTTTGTTCAAGACCATCATTTATTGCCATGAAAAAAAATTATCAGACCATTAATCTGATTGAATAAAAACTACATCACAAATTTATGCAGAAAAAATCTAGTTCCATTCGTTCAAGATGCAAGTAATTTAGATCCCAAAATTAGTCTTAGGAATAGATTAAGAAATAACATTTTCCCTCAATTATTCAAATTGTCTCACAAGACTAGCGAAGATTCAAATACATTTCTCTATAGCTTCCAAAAAGTTTACGATTCCATAGATAAATTAAAAAATAATGACACTTGCCTGCCGGTAGGCATGGAAAAATTAGATTTAATAGATATCTCTACCTCACCACATTGGAAAGCTAAATTCGCTTACAAGCGACATACCTCACAAAAAAACATCAATTCTGATGAAATTATTCAGCTTTTGAATCAGTTATGAATTTATCAAAATATCAAAACATCCACCATTCAAGAAATTACAAAATTTCTACAAAAATCTTCACAATGATACAAATACCTAAACTGAACTTATTTTTTCGTTTCTCATTCAATTATTTATATTATTTGAGCGCCTAAATTTTTTTGGGAAAAACAGATTGATAAATCTCATACAATTACTAAATTATGAAAGATAAACTTTGATTGAAAAATTATCGAAATCATGGACAAAGGCTGGATTTGAATGACATTAAGATATCCCCAGAGCTGAGACAAATTTAAAAATAAGACATGGAATTCTCGATGCATCAATGCCAAAATTCCAATTTTCCGAAGAAATTTCACTCCGATAATTGTCAAAAAAAACAAAGTCTATCAAGTTCAAAAATAATTATTTGTTGTAGAGACATGCCGTTGGCATGTCTAAGACACGCAGCAGCGTGTCTCTACCAATCATCAATTCCTTTATTCCCTAATTCCCCAATTCCCAATGTCATTTTTAAACACATTTCGATATAACGTTATTTATTACTTTTCACAAATCGTAGGACTGGATATTTACACAGGTGAAATAGTTTTAATCATCATAATACTTTATATTATCTTATTATTCTTTCTGATCGATATACATGGGAAATTCATAAAAAAAACTAATTCTGTTATGCAAGAGTGCGCGCTACAATACGACAATATCTGGTATCTATTTTCCCAAGCAGAACATGACAAACCCAGCCAAAGTGATTTACAATGAATCAGAATAATTCTGAATGCAAAAAATAAGGATTATATCTCACATCACGACGAAATAAAAAACGAAGCCGAAAAATTAGAGAGACTAATAAATCAAAAGATTATAGATGATAATCAGCGAAATAAAATAAATAAATTAAGAAAAAAAATAAGCAATTTAAAAAAAACCGAAACCATTCTATGACGAATTATCAGTCTTTTAACTATATTTGTTTACAAAATCTTCCGATAGTATCTTGTAATTTTTTTCTATTTTCTTATCTTCAGTAATCTTCTATTTTTAATCAAATATATCCTCTCCAAATTGCTCGTTTAGAGTATTTTTTATTTTGATAAAATTCTTTTCTAAATCATTTTCCCCACCTCTAAAATCCAATATACAATCACAAATTTCTTTAGCTATTTCTCTTTCAACTTTAGCCTTTTCAATTCTTTTATTTAATTCTTCTTGGTCTATCTTGTCCCTTCATTGCATTCTTTGCATCATAACATCATCAGGGACATCTAGAAAAATAGAAACAATCCTCCCATTAAATTTTCATGATTGAATTATTTTTTTAAATCCATGAACATCTACTTCTTTAATAGGAATTTTATTTCAATCCAAAAGTTTCTCTATTTCATGTTTTGTTCAATAATATCAACCCTGATGTTCAAGTTCGTACTCTATAAATTCTCAATTTTCAATCGATTTTTTAAACTTCTCTTCACTAATAAAATTATATTTATCGCCATTGATTTCTCATGTTCTCATTTTTCTTGTAACATAAGAAGGAGCATAAATAAATTTATCTGTCTTCAAAAGTTTTTTTATTATGGTTGTTTTACCGGATCCTGATACTCAGGAAATAAAGACTATCTTATTCTCCATATTTTAAATCAAAAATAAAAATTATCTAATAAAACTACAAAAATAAACTCTTTTTTCAACGTCAAAACGAATTAAATCAATTACGAGTGACTAGTCACGTGTCTACAACCAATCTGCTAGAACATTTAATTAATCGGACAATTTCACTGGCTGAGACCTCAAGATAAAATATGAATTTAATCCTAACTAAAGAAGCTGAGCCGAGGGACCCATTTATGGGAAGCGAAGCTTCTTCGTATTTTTACATCAACATACAAGCATAAACTGAAGACTGAAATTGTCCTAGCTTTTTTGGTTACTTTTTTGGCAATGAAAAAAAGTAACTCATAGCGAAGCGTCAGTAATGGCAAAAAGAAGTCCTGCAATGGCAGGGTATGTCTGCGAAGCATTTACAATACCAAAAACACAATTTGAAAAAACCCAAGATTTACTTATATTCAGTATAATATTTTAAATGATATAAATACGATGGAATTTCTCTCTCTTGGCATATTGATAGTCATTTTAATTTTTGTACCACTTATTAAAAATGCGACTCGTTATGTTCTGACGGTAATTTTGTCCATAGCATTGATAATAAATCTATTTGTTATTATCCTGCCTCTCTACAAAAATTCTCCTGATTTAGATTGATTTTATCAAGCACAAAAAGTGATTTTAATTAGCTCAAACCAAAATACTGCCTCTAGCACAACAGATTGATTTCTAACTATACATTCAAACGAAATCGATAAAAAGATCCCTATTACGAACGGATCAACAATAAACGAAATCAATATAAAATCCCCCACTCAAATAATTTTTCAAGCAAAATCAAATGATAGAAATTCAAAAATCTTTCTACAATTTTCCAATTGAATAACACTAGATATTAATCCCCAATCAGTATTACTAGTTTCTGAAAGTTCAGAAAAAAAATATATTATACTCAACCGCCAATCCCGTAATACTACGGGGTTGGATGATTGAGTTATACCGACGACTTGAGAAACTGTAAGCATAAACGAAGTGAAATGATCACAGACCTGCCTGTCCGGTAGGCAGGTTTCGAAAGCGGTTCGGTATGTAAAAATAGATCAGTGATGATTTGTATATTGCATACCCACAGATATCCAGTCCAATTTAACTTTTGATTGAAATAATGTAGTTCAAACCGACCTAAATAATTTCCAATGAAAGTATCTCGTAGATGAATTTCAGCAGAAGAAAATGAATCATCTTATAGATCAAATGTGATGAAGCATGATATTAAATCCCAAAATATATCAATTAAATCTGAAAACTTTATTTCTGTTATATCAAGTATTTCCGAAAGCTTATTCATCTAATATAGCAAATTACAACGAGTTCTTAAAATATATTCCAGTGCCACAGGCCAAAGATGTTTCAACATTAAATGAAGTTAATTCTCAAATCCAAAATACAATTATTTCCCAAACAAAAAAATGATTTTCCCAAACGAAAATCAGTAAACGACTAAATCTATTTAACTTCTAATTTATAATTTCAAATTTATCATTTATAATTTCTATTCAAACATCCTTTTCAAATCAGGATCTTTGATCATATCCAAAGTCCACATAGGCTGAAACGTAATTTCTATAGCCACAGACCAATCAGGCAAAACATCATTCACTGCATTTTTAACCATCTCCTGTAATTGCTCAGCCATAGGACAAGCTGGTGTCGTAAAAGTCATCAAAACAGTAACTTCCTTTTTAGCTTGATCTAATCTAATATCATATATCAATCCTAGGGTAAATATATCTATGACAGGGAATTCCGGATCATAAACAGTTTTGAGCTTCTCCTCTATTTTTTTCTTTAGTTCATTTTCATCCATACTTTTAATTAATAATTAACAATGAAAAATTAATAATTTATTTTCTTAATAATGTTCGTTTATCAACCGTTTATCTATCGTTTATCTATTGTTTATCAACCGTTTATCTATCGTTTATCTATCGTTTATCAACCGTTTATCAAAGTTCAGAATTATGTATTGTGTTCTTCTTTTCTTCGGAAAATAAAGCTATTTGTAGAACGACAAATCATATTAATAATATAACTCACAAAATCTTATTCCAATATCATAAAAGCAAAAGCAAAACATTAATCATTATAAATATTCCAAAAAGTAGTGATAATTTATAGCTATCTTTTATTATGCGAATACGATCAATATCAATACTACGAACCAATTTTTGAATTCACAAAAAAAGATAGAAACTAAGTCCCCAACAAGCTATGAAAAGCCCAAGAAAACCAAGTCAGATTCATATCATTGGATCTTCATAAACATTGATAGATGTATAGACAATGATAAGTATTGCAACTCACAAAACAAACTTAATCAAAGAAGCGATATGATAAAGATACAAAACCAAAATTTAAAATTTAAAATTTATAATTTAATTATAAAGACTATCGACTAAAGACTAATTCTCTATATTTATATCCTGTTCCTTACCAGATCAATCTTCATCTTCCTCCCCAACAGAGGGGATAAAAAATCCATTATTTCACATTTCATAAAATTTATAATATATTTTCTCCCATATTCATGCACCCAGTGGCATTATAACGAATGCTAATATAGATGGTAATAACATAAGAAGATATGTCTGTTGTTGAGCAGAAGATGCTCATGAAGATTTATAAACCAAACCATATACAAGCAAAGTTAAAGAAAATCACAAAACACTTCCTATCAATGATGATCAAGAAAAGTTCGGATTAGAAACAAATTCCATTTGAGATGCCGATACAAAAGTAGAGAATATAATATGGAATCATAATACAAAAAACAAAACCTGAATGTCTTTACTGAAAATAAGATATAACGGTGCAAAAGCTATAAGCAAAATAGCATTTGTTAACAAAAGCAATCCAAATGTCTTGGATGAATCGTGATATTTCTTTGTATAGAACATATTATATACTCATGCCACAGCAGAATTTCATATGAAAGTAGCTAGGAAACCGACAAACAAAAGTATAAGAGAAAGTAGCGGATTTGGTTTAGTAAATTCACCCGCCATCTGTCCTATAGCAGACATAAAAATACTTCCCATGAAAGATAATGCTACAAAAAGCAATGCAGCTATTATTCATCCAATCAAAAGTCATATAAACATTTTACCGATTAACTGCCAACCACTAAGATTTCCTGGCTCGTTAAATACGACCTTTCTTTGTTTGTTATATCCTCACAAAGGACTGATACCATCATTCTGCAAATTGATCATTAATAATTTTTAGATATTAAAACTATTTTTCATGTGGCTTATAGCTTACAGCATTCAGCTAATTCACACATTTAACTCCCTTCACGCTGGTTACAAATCTACTATCATCACTTTTATTATCTCAAGCAAAAGAAACTAAATATCAAACACTCTTATCGAATAAAAAGTATTGAGTAAAATAAATAGTCTGACCTGTCATTATATTAAACTGAAATGACTGTATATATCCGCTCATTACTCCTTCATTACATTTTATTTTTAATTTTTTTACTTCACCTTCCTTGTATCAAGCAAGTTTTTGCTTTAAATTCCCTTTATTCACATTTACAAATTTATCTATCGACGTGTCACTACTTATTTCATTTTTAACGATAACAATAGAATTCACAAATCACGTTATTTCTGTACTATCAAAAGCCTCCTTAAGCCCATAAATAACATTCAGATTTTTATTTTGATATTGATTCATCTCATTACTATTGATATTCTCATAAACCTTACCATTAGTTTTAAATTCAAAATAATAGTTTTCAAACGATATCTTGACGGAGCTCTGAGATTTACATCCAGATAACAATAAGATCAAAACGAACAAAACAATAACAATCCTATTTTTACGAATATTTTTAAAAATACTACAAAGCAAATTTTTCATCAATTTTAAATCGACATATAGATTAAAGCGAGTGCAACACCTATAATAATTCACCAGATAAAAGATTGTATGTATATTTTATTCTTCTTAGGATGTTCTTCATCGTATCACATCCATATACGAGACATGATATAACCAAACATCATACCACAAAAAACCAAATATCATGGCATCAATATTTGTTTGATAATAATATAATATTCCGGAGAAAAAACGATGTCTCATCTAAGAAAAAACAATCAAACAACAATAGTTAGAAACAAGAATATTCATTTAATTATCTCAAAAAAAATAGACATTTAATTCTGATTTAAAGATAAATTTTATTTTACATTTTGTAATTCCTTTAGTACTTTTTCTATCAAACTTACATCTTCTTCTGTCAATCTATTGCCTGTTGTAATACTCTTTTTCCTTTCTTCTATAAGCTTCTTTATCTTAAGATAAGTTTCGTTACTAATTCCTGAGTTTACTTTTCAACTTAAAATATTTTTTATCAGGGAATCTGTTTCTGATTCACCACTGACAATAGATCAATTTAAATCACCACTTAATAATTCTCATGTACTTTTAGTATCTCATGTATTTATAACCGATATATTCCTATTCTGTTTTCAGTTAAGATAGTAAAGTAAAGCCAATATAACAATCAGTGCTATCAAAATCCAAATTGAACGTTTCATTTTATTAATTTAAATATTTAAAATACTTTTCATTTATTATTAATTGTTAATTATTATTTAATATTAACATTTTCAAAAAAGAAATCAATATTAAATAGTCCTTAGTCCTTAGTGTTTAGTTCTTAGTAAAATAATTTCTAATTCCTAAAATCTAATTTTCAAACAATGTTTACCTGTCCTCGAGACTTCGGGATCAACTTTTATCAATTGTTTATCGTGAGCCTGCCTACCGCAGGCAGGCGTAGCGAACTTTTATCAATGTTTATCTAATTTTGTAATCCAAATCACCAGCCGTAAAAATTATAATAACGGAATTTTTGTCCATCTTGTTTATAAAACTTTGTATATCTTCTATATTTGTTACGTATCTTCATCCACAAACTCTAGCAAATTCATTTCACAAATCTTCCAAATTTTTGATTTCTAATCTATCACTCAATGCTCAGAATTTAAAGTCATGTATATTCTCTCTTGCTGCATATATATCATATATTATCACATCACTATAATGTTGGAAAGCATCTATAAAATCGTTCCATCATAGAGCAATTCTATTTATCTGATGTGGTTGAAATATGGCATATATTTTTTTATTTGGATATTTCTCTTTGATAGTCTTATATCATATTTTTATTGAAGAAGCCATATGTCCATAATCAGAATATATTATAGCACCATTACTAGTTCTCTTAAGTAATTCTAATCTCCTTCGCAGTCATTTAAATCTCTTCATAACATTAACAATTCCATCATTAGTAATTTTCCTGTTATCTTCCGTTATCCTTTTTTTATCTTCAGTAATCTTTTTTATTACAGACAAAACTAATGATCAATTAAGATTATTATGTTCACCAAGAATATGATCAAAATCTATTTTTTTTATTTTCACTTCTACTAATTTTTTCGAATTTTTGTCAATTCAAAGCTGGCTAATAATTGTTCACTCAGGAACAAAAATTTTATTTTTTACCTTTTCAACTAATTGTTTGAATGCTAATAAATAATCATCCCAATCTTTATAATAATCGATATGATCAAGTTCTAGATTAGTAATGACAACATCGTCCAAATCCAGATTAAGAAAGTGCCTTCTCCATTCACAGGATTCCACAAAAAACAGATATTTCTTCACGTTATCATAATTCAGATTCTTTCCAGTTAATATAAAATCAAATATGTTTTTTAAATCTGACTTTATTTTATGGTTAAACGTATAGGTTTGATTATCAAAATCAGCAACCAAAGATCACAGTATTCCGATTCACCAATTTGGTAACAATTTCTCAGCAGTATAGATCGCCAAAGCAGTTGATGAACTTTTCCCATTTGTTCAAGCAAATCAGATTGTTTGAAAATATTTGGATACCTCACCAAGGAATGGGAAATAATCCATTACAAATCAAATTTTTTGATTCTGCCTATAAAGTTCTTTGGCATTTACAACCTCTTCACTATCAAGGGCTGCCTCAGAATATATTACTATATCTCAGAGTTGGACTTGATATTTTCAGTGTCCAATAATGACATCAAGTCATTTAGTTTGTAATTTATCAGTAAGTTCACTTTGAGTTGAATCTATACATACGATATTAGTAAATCATAAATCATGAAGCAGTCATGCTACTCCAAACATTCATGTTCATCAAGCTCATACAAGTACTATATTATTCATATTTTACTTAGTTTCTAAAATTGCCTATCAACTTTACAAAATAGCCCCTCAAAATCAACAAAAACTTACCTAGTCCGTGTTCTTATAATTTTCAGTTTTTTCAATAAAAAATATCAAAAAAATCTACACTTCAAATGCAGATTTTAATTTCTAATTCGTAATTCCTAATTTATCATTCTTTTAAACTACCCAGAGGGGGACATTTGCCACGGAGGACTCCGTGGTGCAACCCTCCACGAATTTATTTTTTAATTTTTCATTTTTAATTAGTTACCCAGAGGGGGACTTGAACCCCCACGTCCTTACAGACACCAGATTTTGAGTCTAGCATGTCTACCAATTCCATCATCTGGGCATTTGCTACAATGATTTCAAGAAGTCTTTTCATTGTCAACTTTTGAAATATTTTTCTCTTGTCCTTGCTTCCGGTCTTGTTATATATTCTTCTTTGTATATTAACTCAAATGGAATATATGGTTTAGTTGTTTTTTCATAACCATTATTATGTTCTTTTAGCCTTTTTTCAAGATTATTAGTCATTCAAACATAAATATAATTTTTTACGTTACTTTTTATAGCATAAACTGTGAACATGTTGAAATATTTTATTATATTAAGATATTTACAATCACCAGATTTTGAGCCTGCCTGCGGTAGGCAGGTCTAGCATGTCTACCAATTCCATCATCTGGGCATTTGCTACAATGATTTCAAGAAGTCTTTTCATTGTCAACTTTTGAAATATTTTTCTCTTGTCCTTGCTTCCGGTCTTGTTATATATTCTTCTTTGTATATTAACTCAAATGGAATATATGGTTTAGTTGTTTTTTCATAACCATTATTATGTTCTTTTAGCCTTTTTTCAAGATTATTAGTCATTCAAACATAAATATAATTTTTTACGTTACTTTTTATAGCATAAACTGTGAACATGTTGAAATATTTTATTATATTAAGATATTTACAATCACCAGATTTTGAGCCTGCCTGCGGTAGGCAGGTCTAGCATGTCTACCAATTCCGCCATCCGGGCTTTTAATTATAATTATATTATGTCTACCATTTACCCCGTCTCTTGATCCGTCTTCAGCGGATTAGCGGGGCCATCATCTGGGCATTAATAAGTTTATAATTTATAATGAATAATTTATAAAAGCAAAATACGATTAATAACTAAAGATTAATAATTAAAGACTAACAACTAAAGTCTAAAGACTAAATAATTTTTCACGGGTAAACATATAAGAAACTACGCGCAAAAATCAATTGATTTTCCCAGAAATTTAATTAAATAATATCCGATGAGTATTTATTCATCGATTTTTTACACGATAACACAATTGAAAATGGATTTGAACAAGGTGATGATTATTGGAAGATCAACTAACAGCCTGCAAGTTAAGACGATCGAAAGTAGTTGAACTCCAGTAGTGAATTTTACAGTGGCTACCAACAGAAAGTTTAAGAACAAAGAAGGAAATGTTCTTGAAGACGCAGAGTATCACAGATGTGTGGCTTACGGTAAATGAGCAGAAGTACTATGAAAGTATTTGAACAAAGGTAAAAGAATTTACATCGAAGGAAGACTTAGAACAAGAAAACGACAAGACAGCGAATGAAATGAGAAGTTCTCTACAGAGATTATTGTGGACAATTTCATATTCTTGGACCCTAAAGGACAAGGATGAGAAGACGAACACATTATCCAAACAGAAAAGGAAGTTGTAGTAGATGATGAAGAAGTTCCATTCTAATTAAGATGAATCTTAAAAACGTTTAAAAATAAATTATTAACAAATTTATAGTGTTTTATTATTTTTTGTTTAGTCTCAAAATAAATTTAGCAATCCAAAATAAATATGTCTATCAAAAAAAAATTAATCAACTTTCTACTCAATATATTTGATATGCTAGCGTTCCTTGTTTTCGTATGATGAATTGTCTTGTTTGTCAGATTTTTTGTTGCTAATCCATATACGGTTGTCGGAGCAAGCATGTCTCCTACATTTGAAGAAAACGATTTTATAATAGTAGATAAAATAACTCCTAATTTTGGAACACGAAAAAGATGAGATGTTATAGTCTTTGTACCACCAGGGAAATCTATTCCTTATATAAAAAGGATAATCTGATTGCCATGAGAGACAGTAAAAATCCATAACAGTGAAATTAAAATATGTTCTATGGTGAAGGAGAAAGAAAAATGTGCTGAATTAGATGAATCTTATTTACCAAGCGATACCTGGACAGATACAAGATGCTGAACCGACGAATTTAAATTAGATAAATGATGACTTTTTGTGATGTGAGACAACAGATCATTCTCCACAGATTCCCGCTGTTGTTTTGGTCTTGGATGTTATGCTGGCACAAGTTACGAAGTCCCATTCAATCGTATAATCTGAAAAGTATATATTAGATTTTTTCCAAAATTCTGAATATTTTAAAAGCGAAATAGTTTAGATAGTTTTATAGTTTTGATAGTCCTATAAGCCCATTAATCTGATTTAAGAAAATAATTTAAATCTCAATCAGAGTAAGAAATGAAGCTGAATATTAAAAAAGATAAATACAAAAGCGCAAGGGGTTGATATTCTCGTTTTTTGGATATTTTTTGTAATAAATGTAAAAATAATGTATAATTTATCAAAAGGATTGACCAGGAAATTTGAATAGATTATATCTAGATAGAATTTTTTATCCTGAAGAACTAAAAGATCTGCAGTTAAAAGACATCAATACAATTAGTAACTTAAAGTGCAAAAACTGCGGAGCGGTTCTCGGAATTCCATATATTTACGAGAAAGAGAACAGAAAGGCATTTAGATTACCTGCCGATACCGTAACGAAAAAGATCAGAAAAACTAATGCCTAATTACCAATCAAAAGAAATATTTTTGAGGATATTGATTATCTTATGAAATTGTTGAAAATATGAGTTGAGATGTGTCTTCATCATCCTCAATTTCTTGAATGTCACGATCATACGAGAACATGGAACATTGAATAGCGAGCTGATAATTTTTTTCTTTATTTACATCCGATAGTCGTATATATCCATTTGCGCCTGTTGCAAGCATAAATGCTAGTATTCTCTTTTCTTCTGATCACCTCGGATAAAGTGATTTTGTCAATTCAAAAAATTCTTTTTTTGTTGGCAATTTCTTGTTTAATTTTTCTTGTTGCTCCAAATATTTTTTTCATTCTTCGCTCCATAGTTTCCCTCTTGATGTCTCTTTTTTTGAAATACTGCCTCTCTTATACCAATCGGGGTACTTCTCAGTATGATCTGACAAGTTTGTATCTGCTGGGAAATACATCTTAATTTTTTTATTACCACATAACATCGTTACTTCATATTTTCCTTCCCCAAGATCAACGTAAGTGATTTTCCCTTTTGCTATAAGCTTGTTGATTTGTTCAACTACCTTGAAATTATCCATTTGATATACTTCACGATTTTTAGGGAAAAATCTGATAGCTTTTTTTCCTTGTGTAGTTACTGCCAATGGAATATCGGAAAATCATTCTGTGGATTCGATAAAATTTTGAATAATCTGTCTTATTGATGTTTGAGTCACTTTTTTTGTTTTATTGGTTTTGACTCTATCATTTCATAAGTCATTGTTTTCTAAATCTATCATAAGAATGATAATTAAGGATAAAGAATCATGTTCTCTAATTATAGTCATAATTGCTTTTTTTACAAATTTTTGAGAGGTTTTTTTACAAACTTTCATCTCGTCCCACAACGACAGGATGTGGTCACGAAACCATCTTTTAGCAATAATAAAAAACAAATAGGCAGAAAATATTTTATTTTTTTTGATATTTTAATCTTATTCTTAAAATTAGAACTGCTAAACACGCTAAGAGTTGTAAATTTATCACAATAATGAAAATTAAATTTTTTAAAATAAATATTCCATACAAGGAAGTAAAAACCGTAGTTATTGTCCATACTACATATGTAGTAATGTTTGCACTTGGTTTCTTATACCAAAGGTCTTTCATTGTCGGGACAAATCAGAGAAAAGTTACTACACCTCCAATACTATAAAGAAATGTTAGCACATAAATAAAATAATTCTCCATTTGTTTTGTTTAAAATAAATGAAATTACATCTTAGCTTCAGAAGAATGAAGCAATGGATTATACTGACGGAAAAGTAAACTTATAATATCTCATGTAGATATTTTTTCTACACTCACTCACATTGATCCTAATCCATCAATTATAAGATTACATCTAGTTTCTAGTGAGCTTTTTCATTTGATGAAACCTCTATATCTAGCAACGATTTTTTCAACATCATCTTTTGCATTTAGGACATTTAATAATTTGCTCCATCGAGATTTCTTGATTTCTTTATTGTCATCTTCTGATATATAATAAGGTACAATGATATAAAATTCTTTGGTATAAATCAGTCATTGCTGACCATCAATGTCTTGAAGAAATTTCAAATATTGCCCTCATTGTTTCTGCAGAGTAGTGTTTTCTATATTATCTATATTAACTTTTATGTAATTCAAATAATCAGAAAGATCTAGATAAGTGCTACGAACAAGAATCTGAATGGGGAAATCCAGTCAGTTTAAAAATCTTTTGTATTGTTCTATCACGATCTGTTGCTCATCAAAATTTCTCAAATCTAGATTAAGTCACGAAACTTTGAGTATCGCTCTTAATCATCCATCTTTGAGAATCATTGTATCATTTTTGATTTCAGAAATAGCTAACATGTTTTCAGTATTGAACACAGTATCGTTATTGGATTTTTGGATTTTGTTTTTTTCTCATAAATTAAACAACATCATTAATTTTTAAATATAAAACTAAGTAACCTTCTTAAATATATTGAAAAAGAAGCTGACTATAAATCGCGATAATCACATCAAAACTAACGCTATCGCCACACCGACTAAAATCTTTTTTGCCTTAGTCACTCCATCTTCTCATTTCGAAAAGAATATTAAATAAAAAGCATAAATCACCAATACCAGTGCTATAAGACTTATAAGTCCAAGAAGGATATTCAGTATCCATTTGATATAGTCTGTGGCTTTTGTTCAACTAGCATCATAACTCGTTCCACTCAATCTAAAAAAATCACGTAATTTTGTCATAAGACTATTTGATGGAGTTATAGAATCTGTTTTCATAACCTGAGCTAGATCGACTGATTCGTTGTCATATTTAAGTTGATTGCTGCTATTGATATCATAAGGGAATGGATTGTCATTTGTTTGTGCATTAGAAATATTCAAAAATGAAGCATATAAAAATACTCAAGCAAGAGCTATTCACATAAATCTTAAAATATTCCTAATCAGTTTATTCATGTTTTTATTTTATAATTAAATTTATAATCCAGAATATGAAGCTAATGATAAGCCGACTCGCTCATATGCCGATCAAAGCAATTGCAGCAAATTGAATTCATTTGAGTCATTTTTTGTACTGGGTTTCTTCACCTCAGGCAGTTAAAATTAATACTCCATGGTATATCATATAAACCAAAGCAACTAAACTCACAAGTCCCAAAGCATAATTAATTATACTTTTTACAATACTTAGTGTCTGATTCTTAGCGGTTTGATGATTGTCTATTTTATTATTTACTCATATAATTCATCATAATTCTCAAATTCACTTAGTTGTTGCATCAGAATCTATAGCTTTATACGCTCCATCCCTAATTGGATCATTTATACCAGCGACATCCAAAGCTTGAAAGGGATTCTCATTCAATATCAAATTATCATCTCCTGGCACCTGAAGTGCAAACGTAGTCGAAATGAATACAAACATAAATAATATAGCGAACAATTTCTTCATAAATAACAAATAAATGGTTAAACGATTGATAAACAATAGATAAACGATAGATAAACGATTGTTTTATTAATTCCAATTTTCAATCTATCATCTATCATTTCTAATTTATAATCTCCTAATCACGTTTAATTTTACCCATTTTAGCATATTTCGCAAATTTTGGACTTGAAAAAAAACTATTATTGAATATATAATCTATTAATTAAGCAAAATAGATTGACATTTTTACTTTATATTATAAGAAAATGAAAAAAAACCTATTTATATTATTCGTTCTCTACCTATTTGTGGTTCAACCAATTATTGTTTGGCTATTACGAAATGAGACTAGAGCTTTTTGACTTGGATTTATAAATTTGATTTTAATAATTCTTATAATTGCTTTCTATTATGTTTTGGAAAATAAAAAAGAGTGAAAAGCTGACACAGAAAACGATAAGAAAATATATAAGGCCAACAAAGAAGAAAATTATTACAAACATGAAAACCATCACGAAAAACCGAAATCACATCTTAGTGGTATCACAATTTTTGGAATAAGTTTATTAGCAATTATCGTTATCTATTTTTTCTTGTACTGAATGGATTTCGGATTAAAAATCTTATCAATATCTATCATCTGAATTATTATTTTTATCATACTCACATTGATTTTTGATATACACAAATTTAGGAAATTTCGAAAATTATTTGCAACTAAATTTTATATGTTTTTCATTATTATAAGTATTGTGTTTTCAGTTGTTCAATTTCTTCAAAGTTGATTTACACCGCTTAGCTACCTAGCTAACAATTGGAGCAATCTAAACAATCCCCCACAGAAAATTCAAGAATCGACAAATTTTTTAACATGAAAATGAGCGGTCCTTGATACAGAAATAAATACAGATGCCAATATCCCCACAGACACACAAGAAACAAGTTCGGATGTGATAGAAACATCAGATTTGGTTTTACCAGTAGAAAATAATACGGCACAAGAGACACCGACAGCAAATGTAAGCAATAATCTTGTGACAATGATGGATGCTATTATTCATCTTATCGATGTAAATAAAATTCCTTTGATAACCAAACAAGACATTCTTTTTACTTACGTAAGTACCAAGAATCCTTATTACAATTATTATAGAACAGCATACAGCAAAAAAATGATCGGTAAAGATACCAATCCAAGCAAAAATGTAGCATGTAAAACATATATGGTTATGAAAGGACTAGCCGAGTGACGAAATGTCTCTTATACTCAATCAAATGTAATGGAAAATTTCTGGCAAGCGGCTGTTTCCAAGGATGCATTAAATGACTGTATCAAATGACAACTAGTAAGAGAAAATAATTTATAATTAAAATCATGAACGAACATAAGCATCAAGTTATCTTTATTAGGGGTGGAGAAGCTTTCGATACAAAAGAGCAATTTTATGATTATCTGAAAAATGTAGAATATGATCCATACGAAAAAAAAAGAAATCGAAGAGACTGGCTAGAACGAAGCCTTTGTGAAAATTTTGATTCATTCGCTCCCTTGATGCCAAACAAACAATCAGCCGATTATTTTGCATGGAAAATCCGATTTGAGAGATTGTTTCCTTACATAAAAAAAGATAAAACCATAAAGCTGATTTTGATTTGACAATCTTTAGGCTGACTTTTCCTGGCGAAATATTTATCAGAAAATAAATTTCCAAAAAAAGTAGATCAGCTACATTTGGTTTCTCCAGTATTTGATAACCAAGGCCTTACCTGAGAAACAGCAGGAAACTTTAAAATTAACACAAACAAACTCAAGAACATTGTTCCTCAAGCAAAGCAGATTTTCATATATCATTCTACTGACGATTCATGTGTCCCATTACAGCATTCAAAAAAATATTTGCAATACTTACCCAAAGCGAAATTCTTCCAGTTTAAAAACAGATGACACTTTAATCAACCTGCCTTTATGGAAATTTTGCAGGTAATTAATGAAAACATGTAATCAATTTTTTATAAACAACGACAACTATGAACAATCTAAAACATATAGAAGTAGAATTGAAATTCCCACTACTAAATCAAGAAGAACTGACAGAGAAACTGGAATCAATTGCAAAACTTGAAAGACAAGGAGATCATCAAAAAGACATTTATTATAGTCCAGCACACAGAGATTTTTTAAGCAAAAATCCAATTTCTGAGTGGCTTAGATTGAGGGAATCTAGTAAAGGATTTAGCTTAAATTACAAAAAATGGCACAACGATGATGGGAATAATACGGTTTCTTGTGATGAGTTTGAATCAAAAATCGATAATATTGAAGCCTTCAAAAAACTTTTGGAAAATTTAAACTTCAAGGAATTGATAGTCGTAGATAAAATTAGAACTACTTGGAATTATAAAGACACACAAATAGCGATTGCTGAAGTTAAGGGACTAGGAAACTTTATTGAGATAGAGGCAGATGGGGATTTCACAGATATCCAAGAAGCAAAAGAGCATTTATATTTAATTATCAAAGAAATTGAGGCTAATGTTGGAGAGCAAGATTTCCAGGGTTATCCACATTTATTATTGAAAAAAAAATGACTTTTATAATCCCAAAAAACACATGATAGAATTAATGAAATATACTTACTTAATGCAGCCAGAAAAAGTTCAAGAAGAACTTAATAAATTATGGAATAGATATCAATCAATTATAAATCAAGAAAATCCAAGCCGAGAAGATATGAACGAAGCAAGGGCCATACTTTTCCTCACATGACAAATATATTGTGAACAAGTCGCAGTAGAGGCCATAGAAAGAAGACTTCATCTTTTGCCGGAAACATTTTCATTGATAGATTTTTTCATGGTAATAGATAGCAAGTCAGAAAGACTTGAAAATCTTAGAAAACACAAATTATTTAATAAATTGGAAAGATATTACGAAATTATCAAAGCATACAAAAATAGGTATATTCAAGGGAAATATTATCTCGAAGAAGAGAAATTTATTGAAAAATACAGAAAAATAAGCCCAAATCCCGATATGTGGATTGGTTATAAATGATCTTTCTAAATTTTTTTATAGAAAAACATATTAATTTTTCTTTTATGATAAAGAGACTTGACTTTTTATATTAAATAAATATATGGAATATATCACATTTATATATTAAAGAAATATATGGAAATCGGGGTTAAAGAATTTATTGCTATAGTTTCAAAAAACAAAAGATTTGCAACAAATAACATTGAATACATTAATTCATTAAGGATGTGTCTTGATCAAACAAATAATCGTACTACCGATGAATTAGAAAAAGTACTTAAATTATCAAATCAAAATATTGTAGATTATTTAAACGAAGCATGAAAACAATGATGAGTTTCTATTTTTCATTTAAATGAGTTCTTTCTTTATATGGAAAAAACTTTTGGCGAAAAAATAAAATTAGTAAATATTAAAGATTAAATTTCCAAAAAAATATGAAAAAGCCAACTCTGACAAAGATTTGAAGATTGGCTAATCTTTTAATCTTTTAGTCTTTTAATCTTTTAATTTACTTATAATAATTAAACGGACTTATTGCTAATTTTTCTACATATTGATTTCACAAAACCAACATCAGATCAACTCATGAATAACTAATTTCTCATGAACCGATATTTGTTACCACTTCAGATATATCAAGAAAATATTTGAGTGTATTTATAGTATCTTTATAATTTCCCGTCCCCAAAACATAAACTACATTTCATGAAATTGCCTGTCCAAAATTCTGCGTATCCACAACATTGAAAGCATATTTTTTTAATTTCACAGCCAATTGGTTCGCGAATCCATCCGCTTTTCTAACTGTTTTTCTAGCAAAATTTTTATCTATTCCATTCATTATGGAAATGCTTGGATTTTCCATTAAATATTTTTGATTATGTGCTACGAAAAAAGCAAAATTCTTGGTATAATCATAGAATGTAACGTTCCCTGGAGTTCATCCATCAGGAATTATTACTGATGCTCAGTCGAAAAGAGCCCTATCAGGAGTGTAAAGGAAACATCACGGATAAGAATATTTGTAAGCATAGTTAGAACATTCTGTTGTGAATCAATAAGAGAAAATATTTTTTACATCGTAGAAATTTTTGACCATTCATATAATCTCTTTGAGGGAAATGTTTGTTCTAACCATTTCAGTATATTCAGAATATAGCTGTTTTATTTTACCTACATTTCATATTCCATTGTTAGAAATTTTATCCATTACGGCTTTGATAATTTGCTGTTGCCTAAGTGATCTAGCAAAGTCTGACGAAGAGTGTCTAGATCTAGCATACATTAGAGCTGTTTTACCATCGAATTTGTTAAGTCATGGATTTACAGTAAAGGTCAAATATCATCATCTACCATTTGGATAGGTTTGATCATATATTCTTTCTGGAACATCTATAATTATTCATCATAATGTGTCGATAATTCACTGAAATCATTGGAAATCAACCAAGGCATAGTAAGGTATTTCAAATCAAACGATATCTTCTAGCATTGATGCCATTACTATTGCTCATGTATCAAATTCATGTTTTCTGCTAACGCCACGAGAAAATACTTCATTTATTCTTCCATGCATTCTTTGTTCTGCATCATAGACATACAAATCTCTAGGAATAGATATCATGGTTATAGCTCACAACTTAGGATTCCAGGAAACAACCATTATAGAATCTGCAAGATATCATCAAGCATGATTAGCCCCCCCATATCATATTACCATCACATTTACATTACCAAATTCATCCCTTTTCATATCATTTCCTACATTATTAGAAACCATTTTTACTGTTCATTTGGTTATAATGCCTATGGCTCACTGTGCTTGACGCAGGAAAAATCATCACACATAGAAAACCAGGACAACACATCCTATTATAAAAATGATTTTAAAAATTCAGCCAATAGAAAAAAATCCCCTAAATAAATCTGTATAAGATCTATAATTATCTACCTGTCATATTTGTCTACTTTTAAAAGATTTTTTACCAAACATGATTTGCAATAAAATATATTAAATCTTTTAACTCTTTAACTCGTTAACCCGTTAACTCGTTAACTATTTTTATATTTCTAAACTAAAAATCTGACTAATATTCAGATATTTGGATGGCTTTTTGAGATCAAAACGACTGGTTTTCCTTATATAATATTCTCCCAAAACATCAAGTCAAATTACTTGTTTTTGATTTGACAAATTTATTTTAATTTTTCAATAAATATTCAAAGTAATCTGAGAATTTATCGCTCTTTTTCTCAAAACCAAATCTCAATCTAAAGTAAAATCAGATCATTTCATGAAAATTTTTAGGCCTTGCCTACCGGTTGGTTTACCCCGGGAATGCGGGGCAGGCAGGTTGTTTTTTTTTCATTTTTTATCTCGCCTAATTTCTGCAAATTCATCTCATCATATTTTCAAATATCCAGATCCGTTTCAAATATTTCAAGCAATAAAGTTTTTCTCTGAATCAAGATTTATTTCCATCTTATTTATAATCAGATTCTCAATTTTTCATTTATTAAAATTTAAATATCCAGAAAATCCATTTGTAATAACTATTTCTTTCTGTAATTTTCTCACTTTGTAACTTTGTAGCCCTTGAAACTTTGTAGCTTTTTCTTCTACTTGCTTTAACACATCCAAAATCATAAATTGTAATCCACAGGTCTTGGAACCATCCATAGCTATCCAATTTCAAGAAACATTATTTAAAATAGCAGTTATTAGTTCTCATTGATAATTTCATTTCCCCATATCTAAACCAGGGGAAGTTAATTTCATAAAACAAGCGTCATTTACATATCTCCAATCCACTTTTCCCAAAACAGAATAGATATCATCATTTTTTTCATTCTTCCAATTACCATCTATTTTCCAAATCGAATATGATATTCCTGAAGAGAAATCTATATCAGATTTTCCTTTCAACTCCCCTTCCAGTTCAGAATTATCAGACTTTATTTTCCAAGATCGATTTGTTGAGATAGAATTACTAGAAAACAACTCATTAATTCGCCAGATTCAGCCCAACTCTTTATTCAGAAATCTATCATATTCTTTTTGGTAATTTATTTTTACATTTTTATCAGAAAAACATCAAGCCAATAAGACCATTAATCACAACAAAATAACAAAATACAACTTTTTATCCATCTAAACGAATTTATTTAAACATAATTCTCAATTATTAATTCGTTAACCCGTTAACTCGTTAACACGTTAACCATTTTTCATGATTAACCAATTTTGAGATAATGTCAATCCCTTTTCGTACTCACATACCGAAAATTTGCAAAAAATTAAAATCTGAATAAAATTAGACATACTTTAGAATCTAACAAAAAAGCCAATGGCAGCGTGATTTGATATAGAACAAATCCTAACTCTCATAGAGAAAAATGCTAATATTTCTGATTTACATCTTTCTTGATGAGAAAGTATAGCTTATAGACTAAATTGAGAAATCATAAGAGAAGAAAAGGCTTGAAAACTTAGCAATGAAGCGGCCGAAGTAATCCTCAGACAACTTTTCCAATGAAATCCACAAAGGTTTGATAAATTTCTAGGAGATAAAGAAGCTGATTTTGCCTATATTTCCAAAAATTGAGTACCATATAGGGTCAATTCATTTCTCAAAACAGGAAGAATCTGAATAGTGATGAGAAAAATTAATGCTACAGCTAAAAATTTAGAAGATTTAATGTTTTCCGACATAGCCGAAAGTGTTAAAAAAAATATTTTATGAGCCAAGAAATGACTTTATTTAGTTACTTGACCAACCTGATCTGGTAAATCGACTTCTCTAGTTGCAATGCTCCAGTTCCTCAATAAGACGAGAAACGAAAACCTTATAACCATAGAAGATCCTATCGAATTTATATTTCAACCTGATAAATGTATTATTTCCCAAAGAGAAATCTGACATGATACACGATCATTTGCCAATGCCCTTAGATCATCAATGCGTGAAGATCCAAATATCATTTTTGTTGGAGAAATTCGTGATAGAGAGACTGCAGAATCAGCTTTGAGCCTTGCTGAGACATGACATCTTGTTTTTTCTACTCTTCACACAAACTCTGCAGCCAATACAGTGAATAGATTCATATCCTTCTTTTCTCCAGAAATACAAAGCAGCGTTTCTGACAGATTAGCAGAGAGTCTTATCGGAGTACAATCTCAAATGCTAGTGAAAACCAAAGATGGGAAATCAAGAGTTTGAATTTATGAGGTCATGATAAATACAACCTCTATCAGAAATAATATCAAAAAAAGAGAGATTGAACAGATTGATAGTATTATAGAAACGTCATCTCTTATAGGCATGATAAATCTGAAAAAATATGCACAAAGATTGATAGATAAACAAATTATAAATCCTGAAGAAGTTAGTCGATTATTAACTACTCCCACAACAGTTTAATTTTTAAATAAAAAAAATGGTGGATAAAACATGACAATATTCTTGATGATGGCAATCTAAACATCTTTCACCCAAAGAAATGGAGAAGATGAAAAAAATAATGAGAAAGGTTCCAGAGATTCAGCTTAAAAATGAAATTTATCATTCTAAAGAAGAAAAAGAAGCAGATAAAATATTAAATAAATTATGAGAAATCAAATAAGTTTTAAATTTTATAAACCTGATGACAAACATTGATTTAATCAAACAAAATCTACCGGAGCAGTTACGAAATAAGGCACAAGAGTTTAATATTCCTGATGATTTTTTAACAAAAACGCCAAATATAATTGTCCTAATATTAAATTCTAAATCTATGGATAGTGCACAAGAAAAGCAATCCTGGTTCAATCTTCTACCACTTATGACACAACAGCAACTAGATAAACTTAATGATATTCTAACAAGAGAGAAACAGAAACTAGAAGAAATAGAACAAAAATATGAACAAAAAAAAGATGATCTCAAAAAAAAATATGAAGAAAAACGAGAAGCTGTTTGATACGAAAAAAAAATGGCTGATGTAAAACAAAAATGAGATATTAATCAACAGCAAGAACAAAAAGAAGCAGATTCTTTACTCACTCAAATATAGTTTATGAAGAAATTCCACAGCAAAAAAATATGAATAGCAAATCATGGTTTTAGACTTTGATTATTTCTTGGTTATATCTCTATTTTTATATTAAGTTTGATAATGGAATTTTCAATGAATCACACTAGCGCAGCTGACTTATTGGAAACAATTTTTCAACCAGCCAAATCCCAGGAAACAATCATAAATTTATGAAATACTTCTGATGCCGTTTGAAACGAAGTTTTTAGAGAGTGAGTTTGAGTTCAAGCTGGTTTGGGATGTTTTGTTGCTTGACAGAAAATATCCAAAAGTGAGATAGAAAAACAAAAGTCTGATTTATGATCCAATTTATGAAACAAAGAATTTTGTGAACAGATTTTATGATGAGAACAAAATGTATTAGCTCTCACAACACAAGCACCATTAATAGTCAGAATTACTAAATTTTTATTAAGAATTACCATGGTTTTATCAGTAACAATGGTTATTTTTAATGGTGTAATGTATATCACAGAAGCGGCCAAATGATGAGATGTTAAGAGTGCAACAAAAAATTTATGATACGTTGCCTTATGAATCCTCTTAGCACTCATGTCTCTATGAATTATCAATCTAATCAATTCCGTAACGATAAGTACCTTTAAATAAATATTCTAAAAAAATGAAGAAAAATCCGATTAAAATATTATTATTTGTTACTTATTCATTGTTAACTATTAATTTATGTAATTGAATCGTTGTCCAAATCCCCCCAAATCAATGACAAGAGAATGTCATCGTAACATGACCAACACAGATACAGTCAGATGAATGAACAATATTTGAACTGATACAAAAAATAAATCAATATTTACGATTTTTTATATGAGCTATCTGTATGTGAGTTTTGGTTTTCTGATGAATTAGATTGATGACAGCACAATGAGATCAAGAGAAGATCAAGAAAACTAGTAAACTTTTAACATGAGCTTTAGTCTGAATTATAATTGCTATATTATCTTATGCTGTAGTTAGATTAATTATCAATTTATTCTAAGAAAGCTTTATGCTAAATGCTGTATGCTAAATGTTTGGTTCCCAATTCTTTCCTTTTCATTCATAATTTATAACTCATAATTCCTAATTTCTAATTATTCAACAGCGCAGTAATTCAATTTTTGGCAGCAGCAGTTGGACGATATTTCTCTACAAGTCAATTATCATATATTCTTTGTAGCATGATAAATACATATCATCTAAGTTCCGTCATATAAGGATCAGAAATATTTTTCATTATAGCATATCTTTTCAACGCCTCTAAATGATTTTTAAATCGATAATTTTTATTTGAGTAGTCAGCATTGTCACCGGTAATATTATATTTTCATCCAAAAATTAATCTAGATAATACAGTACCCAGTTGCGCTCTATTCACATATTCATTAGGATCAAAAGATTTCTTTGGTGTAATGCCATTTTCATGCAATCACATTATATTAAGCTGACAAGCAGTTTTCATATAGAACTGAAATTCTTTAGATTCATTAACAATATCGTTATATTTGTCACATCAAGATTTATTCAGATCAGGATATATTCAAAGAACTTTTGTAGTAAATTCTGTCATCACTTTTGCTAATTCTTTTCTAAGTATATATCCATCCAATCTTGCATTTTCAATAGGACACATGGTAGTGATTCCTAATCCATAAGAAAATTGGAAAGCATCTATCATTTCTTCTGAAAAATTAGTTTTCCCGATACCACAATAATTTATTATCTCGTGTCAGGATTCTCACTGACAAGTCCCATCATAATAACTAGGTGAATTATCTATTCACTGATCATTCGCTCATGGCAAATTACTTGGAAGTTCACAGTCATCCTTTATCATAATAGGGTTTCATCATCAACCACTAATAGGTCAACTACTAACCACACAACCACTAAGACTATAATTACCATCCGTTGTACTTAACAAAAAATCATTATATCTAATGGGGTATCATTCTGTTCAATATTCTATTCATACAGCTATATTTGAATCTTCATCATTTCCAAATAAATTATAAAACTCGATAGATCCATTTGCATTTCCAGAAATTGGTATAACGGTAATATTTGCTATTTGGATATTATTTCCTGTAATAGGATTCCCGAAAGAATTTTGATATACATTAATATAATGATATGTCCTGCCTATGTTTTGTCATTTTGTACTAACACCAGTACCAATATAATTAATTTGATCAAATCATGTTAATGTGGTTAAACCCGACAAAGATAATCATTGTAAGAAAAATTTAATATCAGATGCTATTACATTTTCTCAGCTTGTATTTAAAATAATATTAAAATTATAATCTGATCAACATTGTAGGTCTTGTTGGCTTGGATATACAGATATGTTTGCATTAAATCAAAAAAATATGGGCACAAAAAAGATACCGAATAATATACAGGCAATATAAATAATTATTTTCTTTTGATTCATATATACTAATCCACTATTAAAATCTTAAATACCTGTCTACCGCCAGGCAGGAAAAATCAGACACAAATCATGTAAAGCTTTATAATAACAGTATTTACTCCCCGCTGAATTAATGGGGCAGGTTGTTCCGCAACGGCGTGGTATGTTTATCATACAAATCAAATTTTACTTTTTATTATTTTTCTTCTTTCTAAGCAATACAAATAATATAAATAGAATCAACAATACTATAACTATATAATTTATATTATTAATAAGCGCTCTTCCTATCATAGAAAACAATGGCATTTGATGTAAGAAAAATATACCCTTATTATTTGTTCTTAAAATCACTTGTTCATCTTCTGGTATAATTACAGGTGTCTCATAATTCGGACATTCTCAATCTACAAAAGTATATTTACCTCCAATGGCTTGAGTAAGAGCATCTAACACACTATTTCATGAAGTGTAATTTATATTACTATCATCAGCTGAAAACCCTGGTATTGCATAAAATTGTAAATCTAAAGATTTTGTTCATACTAATGGAAGAATTTTTAAAGTCGCATATTTTCATTCTCATTTAAATCAATTTTTCTGTGCTGTGGTTCCCATAATAGATATTGTAGGCATTCATTTTTTATCACCATGCCATGCCTTACCCCTAACGAAAGATGTATATGCAGGGAATATTGCTCACTGGGTATCTAATTCATTAAGAGCGAACACACTATCATCTATATAGAAAACTACTCATATAGTATTTGATTCCACTCACTGTGTATCTACCATGATATTAACCTCGAAAGGACATTTGGATACAAATTGTCATTCACTTGGTTCTAACCATACCTTACCAGCAAAAGTGGTAGAAATTCATAGGAGTAAAAATGAAGTAGATAGTAGGATTTTTCGCATTTTTTTCATTTTTTTTATTTTATATATAATAAAATGTTAGTTAAATTTGATGACATATTATAAAGATTTAAATCTGATTATAAATAATTATCTTATATTAAAAATTAACAAATCCTGTCATAGGTATTATATTATTGTAATTCAATCGTCAAATAAATCAGTGACTATCTCGCGCTTGTAATATCATTGATTGTTCCATAGACGATATTATACCATTCAAATCAAAATCATATCGATAATACGGTATTTGATTTGTTCATATTGTTAAATTATTATTAATTTCTGCGAAATCTGCATCCTTAACAAAATCATAACTTCAAGTGGTATCTGATATAAGATCTCACACTTTGAGATAATATTCCATCGTTCCAGAATTATTAAATTTATATACAAAATCACTACTAAAATTAGATGCATAATCTCAACTAAAGAAGTTTAATTCGGTAATGCTATTTGACCAGACACCTGTAAATCCAGCAGATAATGTACCTGATCATTTGAATGCAACCAGATATAATGAACCAGTAGCAGGCGCAGTAATAGAAACTGTTCATGTACCATTTTTATTAGTAGTAATTTTAGGGTTTGATGTATTTTTTACTGAATTATAATTTTGTATCCATTGACTACCACTTGCAACTCGGAACCAGAAATCTCAATTTACTATACTGTATCATGTATTGTTAGTGGAAGGATCTGGACGGAATGCTGGTCTAATAGTAATTACCAAATCTGTTAAATTTCATATTCATAATACTTCTACATAATTACAAGACTGGTTACCAGCCCTATCTATTGTACATATAGTTCCAGTTCGATTAGAAGCAAAAGTCATAGCATGTGTCAAACTATACATACTACCACCACCATTTATATACCAACTTCAGGTATGTATGGTAGAACCATAGCCATTTTCAAATAACTGAGGTGCTGTATTACCACTAAACGAAGTAACAATATATTCGTCATCTCATATCAAATTTGAAACCTGACTATTAGATATTTGTCATGTGTTAAATCCACTTAGAACCAAAGTTACACTTTGATTTGGAAGTATATTCGTAAGGACTCATGTTACTTCTGGTGCTGTATTATCTATCCAATATATTTCATAAGCCAGAGTGTCTGAAGTTCATTTTCTATTTTCAACACTGAAAGAAACATCTCATGACGTATTAATATTTTGCTGAATATCTCCAGATAAGGTTTTAGTATATTTTATATATCATCATCCATCATATGTTGTTCCAGTAGACCAAAAATCAAGTCGATTTCCATTATTAATGGATCAACCAGTCACATATCCATCCCAATTTCAAGTTAATCGTCATCATTCTATCCAAGCAGTCATAGTAAACGCATCTGTGTTTGTCAATTTAGTCCAATTTACATCTCATGTCCAATTATGATTAGCAACTGTTGAACATCCAAAGTCATCTATAGATCAGCCAGTAAGTTCACATATAGAATAGAATGATCTACCTGTCAAAGGTCTATTTACATAAATAGTCATTTTTTGTTTTCAATTATCAAGTACAGTGGTATAATTTGCAGTTACACTAGCAGTGAACACACCAAAAAGTCGAATAGTACCACCTGAAATAGTTAAATCACTTCCTGTAAAACTAGTTGATAATGGAGTATTTGCTGATGAAGATGTTGGGCCACTATATCATCCATAATTTATTAATAAATCATTTCCTGTTGCAGCACAATATAATATTTTAGCAGAAGAATCACCTGTAAAATAGAAACTAGGACCAGTTTGTTTAATCTCTGCAAACCAATGAGGATACCGGTGATTAGCATTAAGATAAGTAGTCCCACTGGCTATTGCCGCTATTCTTTGAGCCATGGCCTCAGACAAAGTTGTTCATCGAAAAACATAAACAGGATCTGTACATCATGCTGATTCTGTACAACTAGGAGATATAGTAATATTATATGTGATTATTCATGTGATACCATAAACATTGGTAATAAGGATTCTAAAAGTAAATGTAGTTGCGACATAATCTAACATTGTTTGTCAACCACTACTTACATATGGAGTTCATGTAATATAAGAATTAGCTCCATTATAATAAAACATCAATCACGTCAAAGTTACCACAGTGGGTCACACATTACCATTGAGTCACGTAAGTACGATATCTACATTACTATCTAAATAATCCTCCCCGCTTATATATGAAAATTTCGAAACTAGACCACTAGAACTAGGATAATATGTAGTATAATTATAGGATCATCATCCATCAGCCGTAGTATCTTGTATAATACTATCAATAAAATTTATTTGATCTATCGGATCTTTCGTTTGATTTTGTATACTTCAAGTAGTTCATTTTGGTGGGTTTGGCCAAGTTGGGGTTTTAAAAATATAATTTTGTGTGGTTATATTACCAACAAAATCCGTAACTTTGAAATATACTGTGAAATACATACCAGTAGTAGCTTGCAAATTACTAACAAAATTTACAAGTCATGTATAGTCGTATCTCTCATTATGTAAATTAAAAGAGAATTTACTAATATCATCACCACTAAAAACATAAGAATGATCAGGTATTCAAGAAGTTCTCCGACTATTTGATTTTGTGGCACTAGATTCATATCCACTCACTACGATCAAAAACGCTCCAGAATTTATACCAGCCCAATCATCTGTACCAGTAAATCTCAAGTTTTGGTTAGTTACTGGTATATTATAGACTGTAGATCAATTAACTAATGCTGTACTATCTGTGGACATATATAATGTAGGATTGGATATGTACGAATTAAATGAATATCATGTTGTTTGTGTAATTTGATTCGGTGAAGAATAGGTTTCAGTATTATTGTCCTGAGATATAATCATACTATTGGAATAGTCCCAAGCATCTCGTTTTATATTTGCTACGGTTTCTCTTTTGAGTTCTATATTTCAAGTAGCAATACCAGCAAATGAACATTGTTGTTTAGCCAATGTCCTAATCGTTCCGGATGAAATATTTATACTATATCATAACTGGTTTCTATTCCACGAATATCACAATCAACTAAGTCATAAATTTGTATCTCATGTAATCGTAATCATACAAGGCGTACCAGAATCTGAATAATTTGTTCTATCTACACCTGTAAAATATACGTATACGATTATGGTATTAGGATTTATTCATCGTTGATTTGTTGTATCAGCAGGAGATGAAATAAAATTTGAATCTACTAAATCAAATCATGAATATTTTGCTGATCAGGCATCATAGTAATATCTCTGATCGAATGATTCATTTGGTTGACTGTTTTTATCTGGTTCCTTGATTCAGGCTAAATATACACCACTATCAAAAGATATATGTCTATTGAAACTACCGACATTAAAACTTCAAGGTACAAAATTTGATAAATCTGCAAAATTTGTATAACCCAAAGTAATTGGTCTTCATGCATTAGAATTTGATCCTCAATTCGACATAAAATTAAAAGCAGACACTCTAGCAAGAGTATACGAACCATCAGCATTTCCATTTATTTTTGTCGTATTGCTAGCTGATATTGGAGTATCAGGTATACATGGCTGTGCATAATATTTTATACTTACACTATAACTTTTATCTGCATTTGTATCGAATGTAGAGTTTGTGTGATTTATATACGTACTTGCATCCAAACTTGAAGGATTCAAATAATATAATGATATATTAGTACCAGAAATTACTTGATTATTAACTAATCGAAATCTTCATAATGTATAAGTTAGGGGTATAACAGGAGCTCAGGATGTTTTAAGTATATTAAAACGAAAGAGAGAAAATCAACTATCAGTTAATGGGCCATACAAATTATTAGTATCCCATGATGTTGATCAACCAGTCAATTTGAGATTAATGTAATCTCAACTTAATTGCACATTACTAGAGTCATATTTCAAAACTTGTCTCGCAAGTGAAACATCATTATCCGTAAATAAATCCCTATTATGATTGAGATAATAATATCAAGTACAATAACCTAATCCTGTAAAAAATTCTTTCTCATATCATCATATACTTCCAGTTCCCACTATATAATGATTACTACCAGTATAATATTTTCTAGATACTCAGAGAATATAAGTATAGGCATTTACATCTATACAAGAAAATAAATACAAAAATAGTATCAATCATAACAAATATATAATCCTAGAAGTTTTTAATCAATGCATTTTGTTTTACAATTATATAAAATAATCTATCTCAAAATCAAAACATTACCACCAGTTATTTCAAACATACCATCCATTATCGTTAATTCACTATGTTGGTAATTAGTATATGGATTTGTTTCTCATCCATCTAACAATCAATTTTGGAAGGTTATATTGATAGGAGATGATAATACACCAGCCCCATTACATGCTATGTAATTTTCATTAACTCCAGTATATATAACTCTACTTCAACTAGTAATGACATACAAAGTTTGTCACAGAAATGGATGCACTCATGTTTGTATCACAGGTTCCAAAGTAACTCAGTCATATTTATATGTAAAATATAATCTAGCATTACAACGATCCAAATACTGACAACTTAAATTTTCCATATCTCTAGTAAAAGAAATATTTGTTGCATTTGCGGTTGGTTTTTTGAGATCACTTGATTGTAAATTTACAGTATATCTACTTTCTCTTCATGCAACAGGAGAGCCACCTCATCGACTTTGTCGATCAAAATAAATATTATGATTTGTAAGCCTAGCTAAATAATTTAATAAATTCCATGCTCAAGCATCTCATCTATCAAACGCAGAAAAAATTAAATTAGAGGCTGTGAACACATAGGTATATGTCTGTCATCGTCTATTTCAGGTAATAGTCAAAATAACATTACCACTATCTATTCATGCTCGATTATCTGTGGTTTTAAACATTATATCGGTCTGTCTTATGCTACCAAGTTCCCCAGTATTATCTCATGTTAAATCATAAGGGAAAATCCTTTTTGAATCAGTATCACCACTAAACAATTTTGCCATTTCTCATGTGAGATAATTTCACACACTAGTATTTCCTCAACTTAGGGATTGATTAGTTCATCATGTAAAATTCGTTGTTTTGATATATTCCCAAATCTTTGGAGCTTCATTATTTGTATATGTAACATTTATTGGATTCGAAACATTACGTCAACCCGTTCCATCATCATCTTTATCTTTGAAAGTAAGTTGGAAATTAACATCATATTCCGGAGCAAAATATCAGGTGAATGTAGAAAAATTTCAAGTCTGATTAAATGAGAGTTGGTAATTTAAATTTTGAAAGTTCGGTATGTTATTTAATGCTACACCTGTTCGAGTTTTATAAACAGAATTCGCTACTGTATTTAGCAAAGATCGAAGATATCAGTAACTTACGTTTGGATAGTTATCTCATGTCCACAATGGATTTGCTTGTGCATAAATATCTTGATTATATGCCAAATTAATGTTTACTCCACTTACGTCATTTAATAATGCATTCAATGTATTTCAACCAATAAATCATGTTATAGCCCCAGTATCTATACCAGCCCAATCATCTTGTAACTGAATATTAATAGGTAATATCTGAGCACCGTTTGGATAGTTTGATAAAACGAATAAATTGTTAAATAAATTCAAAAACTGTGTTGTTCCAGTAACAAAATTAGTTCGAACAAATCTCGGTGCTTTTGACACTCACCAATCACAATAAACTGGTCGTCATTGTTTATTTTTTAAATCTTGATATACTATAGAGACAGCCACTCCATCTTCCGGATCATAAATTCTATTTATATCATTAAATACTATAACATAATTTCATGTACTTTGTTTAGTTGCATCATCACAAATTTCAGTAGATCAATTACCAGGAGAACTGCTAGATGTATTTCCACAATTACCTTGTGTTGATGGAGTACAAGCTGAAATAGAAGTTCAGTCCACTCTACATCCATTTCCAGTAAAACTAAAATTAGTTAAAGAAATGTTATTATCTGATATCGTATATACTTTACCAGTCAATATTCCTTGTATACTACCAGTCACAACGATTTGAATACTGCCAGTATTTATACCAGCCCAGTCGTCATGGAGATAACCAGTTATAGTTCTAATAACTACTCATGTTTGATTTCGATTTAGATCAAGTACACAAGCAGGCATATGTGAATATGATGATTGTCAAGTACTAAACCAAGGCCTCATTCCTTGATTAAAATAGTAAACGAAACTCGCACTATTTCTACCAGACCAATAAGAATATCATTTTATGCTATCCCAATTTTGTGTACCATTGAAGCCTGGATATCCCATATCTCTATCTTGAACATATCAAGATATTACTACAAGTTCTTCCACGCCGAAACCAGAAATATAATTTGGATTTACAATTCACGTGAAATTTTTATCAAACCATCTCCATGTTTTATCCCAGCCAGTTAATACAATAGCATTACCAGTGGCTGTAAAAACATGTTGTATTTTCCAAGTACTCCAAGTACTTTGAGTTGTGCTGTGATTCCATCCACTAGCTATTTTTATCCACAAAATAAGAGATCAGGTATCGATACCATTTTGATTAGTAATACCACCGCTAGCTGGATTTGTAGCATTTGGCCTAAAATTTGATCCATCATAAAAATCTGGCGTATCTATCCAACCATTACTACCTAGAGCAGTTTGTGAATTATCTAATAAAGAAAACACCCAAGAAAAGTCATCTTTATATTGCCTATTTATTTGTCTGTTTGGGAAATTAAAGTTTGTATTTATAGTTGTTTGATTGTTCGGGAAAGTTGGCGCAATCGTATCTTTTGTGGCAGGACATGCCCAAAAATAAATATTCAATCCTGAAAGAACATCATATCATGTGTTTGCTTGTCATAACAAATCTATACTAGTCACACTACTTACTCATGTATAATAGCCAAGATAGGCACTTGTAAGATAGTTGCTACCAGAATTTATAACATTCAATCTACCGACAGATGTATCACTAAAAAGAGCATATGGAGCAGCAGAATTTGTATCAAATCCAGCATAAACCCGAGCATAATATCCGTTTTTATACCAATTAGATCAATATTCTTGTGTCGTAATATATGTTATGCTAGGAGACCATACCTTAGTAGTTATTAATAATTTATCGTTAGGATGTTGTTGTCATGCTCATGTTGATTGGTCATAAATATCCACTCCATAACTTTCAACTCCAGTTGCTGTAGTGATTTTGAGATCAGTCGCAGTTCAAACAACAGCAGTATTTAATATAGGATAAATATTTCATGGAGAAAAATACACTCTATTCTGTGCAAAAGCATATGTGAAAAATGACATAAATAAAATAAAAAATAATAGTATGATTTTTATTTTATATATAAATCTGACCAGATCCCTCATACAATATTTTTTAAAATATAAATTATACATTTTCTCTATTTTTATTTTTAAAAATATTTAGATTTATGTTTTTAAAAAATCATTTTTTGTACATAATAATTATTAGAATTATAATCAACAATAATATCAATAAGTAAGATCCTGTTTCTATAAATTTTTGAATTCTTTGTCTATCAAGCATTTTCTTTTCTAGTTTTGCTATGTTATCAAGATTACCATTTATATGCTTTTGATAATCATAATTAGTATCCATTTGATTAATACCATCTGGGGATTGATGTAGACATTCTCCATTTACAAATTTAAATACTCATCATCTTACAGATTCCAGAATATCTTTGGCATCTCACAATTTAAATACATCCATATTGTCAGTTGTATCTCCCTGTCAACTAAATAAAAAATCTATTTGTGTGTCAACGATAGGTTCTTTATTCTTGATAACAAGAGTAGCATATTTTATTACACCAGTAAATCATGTTTGTCTATAATTCAAACCTCTAATCATACTAAGAGCAGCACTTTTGATATTTCAAAGTCAATTGATTTCCACATCTCTCGGTAAATTAAATTTTTCATTAATATAAAATCAATCTATTTCTATATTTTTTCGATCATATTGTATATTAGTAGAAGCTCAAAATATATCTTGTCATTGAGTATCTATCATTATATCCAAATTATTTTCACAGTTTGATATCAAATTTCAAGTTTCAGGTACAAAATATATATTTGCAGCTTTCGAAAAAGAAATGAACGCTAATCACATACATAATCAAATTAAAAATATTCAGATTTTTCTTAACATTTTCTTCTTTTATATTTTAAAAAGGCATAGTAGCGGATGCTGCTCAATCCAATTTTCATCAATAAGTAGCTCAAGTTTTATTATAATTTCCATTTGCTAAACTATAATCATTCAAATCAACTAAACCGTTTGAGTTAAGATCATATGGATGATATTGCATGTATATACTAGAATGTCATGTTGATTGAAGTAAACTATATGGTATAATTTTGCGTCAAGTACCATTCGATGGAATATCTACGAAATAACTTCCACTATAGATTCATATATTAGAATTTGTATCTATTGTTCAGAACTCTCACCATATAGTTACCAAATTAGCTAAATCAGCCACATTTATAATACCATCTCTATTAGCTCACTGTGATAAATAGCTAGCATGTTTTGATCATAATGTAGTAATAATGGCATATGTATCACCAAAATAAAATCCTGAAATATAAGTCTGCGTATAATCTACTGTTCATCACACAGAAGAAAGCTGGACTCACGAAAGTAAATAAGTTAATGTATTCATTCATTCTGCTAATACTCGATATTGTCAGCTAGCAAAATTTCACGTAAAATCAGCATATCAAGTACTACTTGTTTTAAGCCATCATGTATATATCAATCAATTCATTAATTGTGTCTTATCAAATCATCCGCTATATATAGCCAATTTTATTAATAGACCAGAAAGCTGTATCAACTGATTACGAGCAACCCCCACTTGCGGATACGCTATTAATCCATAATGAACAACTATTAAACTATCCATATTTATTGATATATTCCATTGTCCAGTATTGCCTGCCCTATCCATAACTATAACATAGCCATAGAAGGTATTTGTAAATGATATATTATGAATAAGTTTAAATATATTATTGCCACTTCGAACATATCAAGTTGTATTTAGATAATCCATATATCATGTGGTTGTACATGAATATCCTTTATCAGTACAATCTTGCGTAATACTATTTGTACCAGAAAATGATATTACTTTATATTCATCATCCATGGTTGTCCAGGCTGCATGAAAGCCATTTGTTGGATTAGAAACTCGTCCAGAAAAATTTATTCAACTTAATGTATATTGTGTAAATCATGCACCAGTATTTGCAATGTATCCAGTAAAATATCATACATTTACCGGACTTACTGTGTCTATCCAGAATACATCCATATTAAATGTATCTGCATATTTCTGTCATCCAGATAAATACGTACTACCAGTATTTCATATTATATTATCAAATCACACAAATCATGTAGAAATGTTACCAGAAATTCAAATTTCATAACTTTGATTAGACCATGATGTATTCGGGGTTATAGGAGAAATATATGGGTCATTAAGTACATTTACATAAGTAAGTTGAATTCATGTACTTAGATCATCTATTATCAATCATCATGATCAAATATATGAATCACTAATACCATCTATAATCAACTTAACATTTCATTTAGTCCATACAGTTCGATCATTCAAGCCACTATATAAAGGTCATGCTATTACACTAGTCCATACTTCTTGTACTCAGGTAGAAGTACTAATATATCAAGTTTGCCAATAATAAGCACTAGATATATACGGTTTACTAGTACAACCAACATTAGATCAACTAAAAGATTGTTCTAAATTGGATACGCTGATCAATGAATCTACATATTGCGTATAACTACCAGCTATAATTCCTTCATTAATTCCAGATGATATATTACTATCATCCCCATTCCATCAAGTAATAAAATAGAAATTTAAATATCATGTATCCCAACTATTTGCTTTAAAATAGAATGTGGCAATAGATATATTATCTCCTGTTAAGGATGAAAATCAACCAAGCTGATAACTATTTATGTATAAATATTGCCAATATTGATTTTCTCATGAATTTGCTATACCTGTTTGTACAGTTGTCATATTAAACTGTCATGGGATATAATTTGCATATCATATTTGTGCGACAACAGCATCAGAAATCTTAACATAAGGAGAATTAAATGTAAAATATCAGGTTAAAAATAATTTAGTATCAACTGATTTAGTGGCTATTCCATTTGTATCCATTTTGATAACATATGGCTGAGCACATCATTGATATATTGTGTTCGGAGCAACAACATTTAATTGACTAGCATTTACGAAATCAAGAAAAAAAATTAAAAACAAAGCCAATACTAATGACAATATTCTTAATTCAGACTTTTTCTTTAAAATTCTCTTAAATCCCATTTATTATACAAAATATAAAAAACTCCTAAAAATTAAAAACGATTTTTAAAAGTTTATGAAGTCTGTAATATTCAAATCATTTTGCATAGTTATAAATCATACACGATTATATGAATCCAAAAGCATTGTTTGTTCCAAAGCATTAATTACACCATTCAAATCCAAATCAAACCAATGGGGATGTGTTATATTTGACGATAAAGTGAGTTTATTTGTCATAATAGTAAAGTCAGGGTCTTTTATTAAATCATAGTTTCAAGTTGTATCTGATGTAATATCTCACACTTTAAGATAATTACCCGTTATTGATCAATCATAATATTTAAACATAAATTCACTATCCATCCTATCGGCCAATTCTCATGAGAAGAAATTAAACGATCTAATATCACTATTTCGTATACCTGTACATCATAACGATAATGTCCCACTACCCTTGAATGCTAACAAATACAATGTTCCACTTGCTGGTGGGATTAAAGAAACCAAACCTACGCCATGTTTATTAGTGGTAATTTTAGGATCCAAAGAATTCTTAGCAGAATTATAAAGTCATGTCCAAGAACCACTTTGATATATAAAAAGCCAAAAGTCAGCGTTAGATATAGAATATCATGTATTATTTACTAAACTACTAGGACGAAATGTTGGTCTAATAATTAAATTAAAACCAGATGTTGAAGGATTAACAGAAGCATCAATAAATCATCATCTACGTGGTATTGTATTTAAATAAGTATTTCATGAACCAGCGACCTCGGGATAATAAGTAATGCACCCGAAATGAGATCAACTATAACTACTTGGGAATTTTAAAGTTAAAGATCTAGTTGCAAAGTTATTCGGTCAAATATTTAAAGCTGTCTTATCTCAAGATACATACTGACCAAAATCACTGATTTCATTATCACTTTTACATGCTCTATTCCCGAAACCATCAGTAGTTGTGTATCCATCTACAAATCATAATCTATAATTCACAGAAGTATCTTCTTTATTATATATTATAAAATCAAATCAAATCTCCAATCACCCTATAGCCTGGATACTTAACGATGTAGATTCAACTCCATCATATAAGAAACTAAAATCAGAATAACCTACTTGAGTAGTATCACTTAAGCTAAAATTTACAAATACAGACAAGATAAAAACCAGACAACATAAAATAATAATTTTTTTATTCAATAATCTGAGCATTCCTAAAAAAATAATAAATACAGACAGGACTAAACACTGTGTTTTTCAACATTTATAAATTAACTTTACACATAATTACAGTGACAATTTTTGTTTATTAGATTGTGCTTTTCAAGAGTATTTTATATGGACAATTTCTCGTTTTGTCAGTTATGGTCTATTTAGACACAATAATTTTTATTAGTTTATCCAATCCTAATGATAAATAAAAATCAAGATAAAAAGCCTATGTCAACTCTGTCTATTTATAATAACAAAAAAAAATCTACTTTACATTTGGTCAAAAATATTATATAATAAATATGGAAAAAGTTACCTAAAAATAGATATAGATTTAAAATTTGTTATTTATTATCTTCTACATAAAAAATATGTATATAGATTGTTAATTCTTTGGTGATTAATTTATTATGTATTATTCTCAAAAAAAATCTGACAAGCGGTATTTATATTAATTTATATAAGCTCCTAAATTATTAATCATTCAATAGTGCTTCAATTCAATTCTTAACGGCACCTGTTGGACGATATTCTGCTACAAGTCATTCGTCGTAAGTCCTTTGTAACATTAAGAATACATATCATCTAAGTTCTTCCATATAAGGATTAGAAATCTTTTTCATAATATTATATTTATTGAGTGCTATAAGATGGTATCTAAATCGATAATCTTTATTTCGATAATCTATTTTATCATCCGTACGATTATATAGTCATCCAAAGACTAATCTCGATAATATTGTACCAAATTGAGCCCTATCAACACATTCATTTGGATCAAAAGATTTCTTTGGTGTAATTCCATTCTCATGTAATCACATTTCATTTAGTTGACATATAGTTCTCATATAAAATTGAAGCTCCTTGGATTCATTAGCAATATCATCATATTTATCACATCAAGGCTTACTTAAATTTGGATATAATCATATAATTTTTATAGTAAATACTGTCATTATTTTAGCTAACTCTTTTCTAAGTACACATCAATCTAATCTCGCATTTTCAATAGGACACATATTAGTAAGTCATAAGCCATAAGCAAATTGGAAAGCATCTGTCATTTCTTCTGAAAAGTCTGTCTCTCAAACGACACAATAATTTATTATTTCATGTCAGGATAGGCAAGTTGAGTCATAATAGCTAGGTGAATAATCTATTCACTCTTCATTTGCTCATGGCAAATCACTAGGAAGCTTACAAGGGTCTTTTCTTATAGGGCTTGGACCACAACCATTAAGACAACGAGGAGAGACTATCCCATCACAAGATTGGTTACAATATCATTCTTGTCAATTATTTAGGCCATCATCGCAAACTTCAGAAGAATTAACAAATCCGTTTCAACAAAGATTTATATTTATATCTCATAAATCACAAGAGCCACTTATACTTGAATTATAAATGTTTATTATTGTTACATTAGGCGTAAACAATCATCAACTAAAATATACATGTCACGTATTAAATGTTTCTCAACTAACATTCCTTGTATATCAATCATCAAAATCAAGAATCTGATATATATATCACGTTTTGCTAATTCATGAAAATATAACATTTACAAAGCCAGATACAGTTATTCAAGTACTAATATTAAGATCAAAATCACTACAATTGAAGGCACCACTTTCTAATTGACAATAAGAATCACACCCATCTCCATTAGTATTATTACCGTCATCACACTGTTCCACTTCTCAAGCAAAATTAGGATCCTGAATGACATTATCTCCACAAATATATTTTAAAACATAGACAGTATCTCAACTAAGATATGTCGTAAATCATGACGATTGAGCTATGATCAAATCACTTCATATATATCAAGTATAGAATGTTACATATCACGTCTGTAAATCTATTCAAGATAATCAAGCCATGCTACAATAAAGAGTATCCCCGCTTACATAAGGATTAGTTCATCAAGTCACAAATAGCACACTTCAGCTATAAACCATCCTTGTGCTCACATCTCAAGTATCTATTATTACTCGATCTATACATTGTATAAGTGGACAAGAATTTCTTGTCGTAAAAGAAAAATAATTTTTCTGATCACTAGCGTATCATGTTGTGACAAAATGATTTGATGCAAGATCATATCAACTTATTACAACATATATATTTGTATTGTATGGTAAATCAAAACCACTTGTTCATCATACCTGAACAATAATATCATAATTATAGCTATGTGTTATTCCGCTCGATCAACCTAAGCCATTACTATCATACATATATGTTAGTCAGCTTAAAATCAATCAATTATATCATGTACTATAAAGTATTTCTCCATTGATTCATCATGATCTTATAGTGACACTCAATGATGAGCTATCCACTCATGCTCGATCATCCAGCACGACAAACCTTATAGTATTCAACCTAGGATAAACATTTGTTAATCTATTTGGCTTTGCATTAATATATGGGGAATTTATGGATCATATTCCACCATTCCAATTAGCTATTCACGTTCGATAAACAAATGGTGCACGAGGAGAATTAAAAGTTATACCACTAATTGAAAGATTTCATAGATTGTCTTCTCACGTAGCAGTTAGTGTTATTTCTTGTTCTATACCAAAAGCTGGTAAAGCTCCAGAATTTATCGTCACATCATATCATCTATCACGAAGATCCCATACCATTCAAGTAGCGTTTTTTGTAGAAAAATTAGACCAATTAAATATTGTCAATCATATTTTAACATTCAAAGAGCCACTATTTACACCATATTGATTATCTCATGTTGTAGTAATATCAGGGAAATAATTGCTAATAGAAACATCAGAATAATTGGTTGTAGCATACTTATACCATTTACCCACATCAGCCCAATCATTGAAAAGGAAATTTAAATTATTTCATGTTGTAACTCTATAGGCCCCATTTGATATAGATTCTATATTTATAATAGGTCATTGATAGTCCCTTAAACATGGTCATGTAGCAAAATATATGGTTAATCAACTTTGTCATCATATATTATATATACTTCATCATGTTCAAGAAATCGAACTAGCTGGATTTCATCAGGTTTTGAAAGTAAATGTGGTGCTTGTTATTCATGTTAAACTAACAAATCTAAACGTTCAGAACAATCATCAATTTCCAAGAAAATAATTTGCAGGATTATTTGTATAAGCAGCCAATCTTAAAATATCATTGCTTCATGTTATATGTACAGATAAGCTTACTGGTAATCATCCAAACATAACAAATCAAGCATAGAAAATAGAGTCAATGTTCCAATTACTAATAGGACTTATCTCAGTTCATCAACTAAAATATAAATCTACTTCTCATGCATTCATATAATCAGTAGAACTATCAACTAATATTTGTACTGGAGTGATACAATACATTCTCCCAGTATTATAATTAGTTCAACTTTTTGTAAGATTGAGTCTATACAATGCATCAGTTGCTCAAAAAGAAAATGACATCCATATTATAGGAGAGATAACAAGCAAGGAAAATAGAATTTTAATAATTAATTTTCTTTTAATCATTTTTTCAATCCCACAAGTAAACTAAATTTCGAAAATAAATTAAATCTAAATGACAAATAAAGAAGGATTAATATCACAACCAAGGATATACTATAATATATTATTTTATGATATAATTGTTGTTGTTTCCATATAGAAATCATATTTTCCATCTGCTTAACATATTGAGCATTTATATAACTAACGTCATCCACAACATTATTTCACACAGAACTATTTCAAGAATAAAGACAGTCTCATTTATAGAAAGAATACGATCAATCATAAACATCATAAAGGACGTTCTTTCATCATTTAGTAGAAATCGAACTATAGATTTTTCAATCTTCTGCTTTAAATCATAATTTTGTTTCTTTGATATCTCAGATGCTTTGAAAAAGTAATTTACCAAAAATTCATTTTCATCTAAAACTTTTAAGTCAAAATCATAGAATTCTAAGTTTATCTGAACTTAATTTTTGCATTAATCATCATCATTCAAATATTTCTCAATATTCAAATGACATTGGCTGTATTTCTCAAGAGCTGATGAAAAGAACAACTTCTCATGCGACTATATCTTCTCATTCTGAATCTATAATAATATTAAGTGTGTTTGGACAATTAGAAACAAACGACATCGCTTGTGGTTCTAAATAAATCTTAGCTCCATTACATACAGATGAAAAAAGGCAAATTAAAAATAATGCTCAAAGAATAAAACTGATTTTTTTTAATTTTTTATTCATATTAATCTAAATTATTAAAATTAAAGCAGATAAAAAAACACAACTAAAAAGGAGTTATCGTTATTTCATTTCAACTTAAAACAACAGATCATCAACTAAAATTTAGAATTTTTCATCAGTCATATCCAAAATACCATCACGCTCATGTTGTTATATTCCCTGTCAAAAGGAATCAAGTAAAGCTAAATGCCGGTCAACAATAGACAGTTCAATTTACAGAGCTTCCACTTACATAAGGATATGGTAAATTAGCTCATCTAACATAAAGTATACTTCAAGTGTAGACGACAGTTGAACTATTTCGTATAAAATAAATATCTAATGGATCCATACATCATTCTAGATCACTACAAAGTCATCTAGTTGTAAAGGTCCAGCTATTGTTGGTTATGGTATTTCAAGCCAAGTCTTGGCCACTTACGATAACACAAATATTTATATATGGAGTTGGGAAATCAACAGATCAGGAACTTATATTTATTGTATAATCAGGATAATCGGCAGATCAATCAACTCAAGATAAATTAAGCTGACTTCATGTGAAAGTATAAAGCAATGTTCAATTACATCATCATGATTTTATAAAAACCCATAATGATCAACTATCCACTCATGCTCGATCATCGGAGATTCTTGCAGAAACATCTGTATGGGGATTGATATCCATCTGTCAACTGGACGGACTTTGATTAGACAATCGCGGATTAACTGGACTATTGAAAGTATAAGAGAAACTTCCATCGTTTCATGCACGATCTAGGAAATATCAAGAGAATATCATTTGTCTTTCTTTACCATAATCTACTATAACATCTCAAGATATTTTAACATAATAATCTCTTCGGAAACGATCCCGAGTTTTGGTCATTCAAGAAAGTATGGTTACATTTGATGCATCAAAAACAAGTGGCACTCATCCATTATAATTCCATCCATCACCCCTCAAAGTAAATGAAATTGTTCATGTCGCTATTCCGAGATTTTTACCAGCTACTCCAGTTTTATAATAAGTATCAGACAATATCATATTATCATTATTATATCATGGTTGTGATCACGGAGAATCAGATGTATCATCTTTCAAATAAAAAGAAATTCAAGAGGCTGAATATACCTTAGTTGGACTAGTGTTTAAAGTAGGACTAAATGAAATAGCATAAGGATCATACACATCTAGACTACATGGTCATGTGTAAAAGTAAAATGTCATACCGCCAGTTTCCGCAAGAATATCTATATTTCCTGTATTTATAATTTTAGACCTAGAATTATATCACAAATTCCAAAACACACCCAAGGACGAACTAAATGTATTAACACTATAAGTAGATATACCTATTGTAGCTATAGGGACTCATGTTCATGTAAAATATTTTGTTGAAATATTTTGATATGCCGTTTTTGTGACTCTATTTGGATTACTCTCAGCTCCATACACATAATATCAAACAAGAGTTGTTACATCGTATAGACTTGTACTAAATTCGATGGCATCTGTAGCGCTCTGTTGAAGATAACTACCAACAACGTATCCAACTATTAATTCTCAAGTATTGAAAGTTACTTGAAGTGTTGTTGAATTTGTTCACTCTCATGCACTATGATCTACTTTTATAGGAATTTCATACGGACAGAGCATTTTAAGATTCTGTCAGTCAGCTCCTGTCGAAACATACATTTTGGCAGAATAAACCGAAACACCAAAAAATAAAAGCAAGGACAAAACAAAAGCAACAAGCCCTTTAGATGTAAAAATAAATTTAATTTTACCCATTTTTAAGAGGGAATATGTAAAAATTAAAATTGGATCCAAGGATAATCATTATCAGTTATAGTCTGTATGGCATTATTCCAATTCACTACCATCATAGCAAAATCTCACGCATCTATCGTTCAATCAGCATTTAAGTCATATGGGTCTAAACCAAAGTTACTATATGACAATCATTTGGTATATTCTCAAACAAGTACTCACATATCATCAGAATTTATTCTTTGAGTTTTATTTAAACTAGTTCAAGTCAAATCTCACACATACATATAATTTCAAGTATAAGGATATCATGCAGATAGATTAACATCGTTAAGATACTCTCACAAGGTGTTATCTCATGTAGTGAAATCTATAAGTCTATCGGTATTTGCTAACACAATACCTGACAGCATTACCCTAGGATTGTTCAATCATTCAAATGTTATATCATATGTTCAAGAAAGAATACCATTCATTTGTATCTCTCAAGTACCTCACCATCACATATCAATCTCTCATGTATATAATAAAACGTGTCAGCTATATATTCATATTTTTGCCCTTGTTCTAAGATTTGGATATGTTATTGTTCAGTTAACTCAAGCTTGAGCACGTTTCTCTGGCCATGTTTGAATTGTATAAAGAGCCTGATCAGTTGTTATAACAACACTACACGAACCTGTAATTGTTCAGCTTCATATATTGTAAACATAAAGGGTTGCTGTAAAATTACCAACTCAGGTATATATATAATTGTATGTGCCTGTAAAATTACTATATACAAATCCGTTTCCTAGTATTAATCATGTATAATCAATTCAGTTAGTTCCAGTTGTTCAAGTAAATACAACAGATAATGGTATATTACCATTACTAGGAGATCCTTGCAAAGTACAAGTTGGTGTTTCCCAAGTACACAAAAGATTACAACCTAGTTGCGAATCACAATCCTCTGATCAGTTTATTGTAGCATCTCAACAGTAATTAACGGTTATTGTATTTAAATCACAAAGTATAGAATAAGCTGAATTATAATTATTCTTTATTGTTATTTTAGGAACGAAACTTCATCAAACATAAGAATGCAATGTATTAAATGTTGTTGAATTTATTGAAGAAATATTTCCATCATCAAAATCTAATCAACTATAAACAAATCATGTTTTTTGTTCTCCAGAGAAATAAATCGTTCATCACGAATATATGCTCGTAGGATTTACATGAACTAATAGATCACCGGTGAAGTCAGCACAACTTGGTGTCTCTAAATTACAAATAGAACTACAGCCATCTCCATTGGTATTATTACTATCATCGCATTGTTCAGATCCGTTTGTAGATCAATCTCAACAGTAATTAACCCTTACCCCACTAAATTCACATGATCAAGTCACACTTCCATTACCATAAATATTTCGTATCAATACATTTCATGTATACAATCATCAATTATTATAAATATGTCATGTGTTGAATGTTGTTCAACTAACATTCCTTGTATATCAATCATCAAAATCAAGAATCTGATATATATATCACGTTTTGAATCAACCAGAGAATATAATGTTGTCTCAAGAATAAGCTATTCATGTGCTAACCCTTAAGTCAAATTGATTACAATTTACAGGTTCTATGAGTGTACAAGTTGAACTACATCCATCATTATCATTATTATTACCATCATCACATATTTCAGTATTTCAAGAAAAATTAGGATCCTGAATGACATTATCCCCACAAATATATTTTAAAACATAGACAGTATCTCAACTAAGATATGTTGTAAATCACGATAAATCTGTCGGTTTTATAACAAGATTCATTCATGTATATCAAGTATAGAAAGTTACATATCACGTCTGTAAATCTATTCAAGATAATTGAGCCATGTTACAATAAAGAATATCCCCGCTTACATAAGGATTAGTTCATCAAGTCACAAATAGCACACTTCAGCTATAAACCATCCTTGTGCTCACATCTCAAGTATCTATTATTACTCGATCTATACATTGTATAAGTGGACAAGAATTTCTTGTCGTAAAAGAAAAATAATTTTTCTGATCACTAGCGTATCATGTTGTGACAAAATGATTTGATGCAAGATCATATCAACTTATTACAACATATATATTTGTATTGTATGGTAAATCAAAACCACTTGTTCATCATACCTGAACAATAATATCATAATTATAGCTATGTGTTATTCCGCTCGATCAACCTAAGCCATTACTATCATACATATATGTTAGTCAGCTTAAAATCAATCAATTATATCATGTACTATAAAGTATTTCTCCATTGATTCATCATGATCTTATAGTGACACTCAATGATGAGCTATCCACTCATGCTCGATCATCCAGCACGACAAACCTTATAGTATTCAACCTAGGATAAACATTTGTTAATCTATTTGGCTTTGCATTAATATATGGGGAATTTATGGATCATATTCCACCATTCCAATTAGCTATTCACGTTCGATAAACAAATGGTGCACGAGGAGAATTAAAAGTTATACCACTAATTGAAAGATTTCATAGATTGTCTTCTCACGTAGCAGTTAGTGTTATTTCTTGTTCTATACCAAAAGCTGGTAAAGCTCCAGAATTTATCGTCACATCATATCATCTATCACGAAGATCCCATACCATTCAAGTAGCGTTTTTTGTAGAAAAATTAGACCAATTAAATATTGTCAATCATATTTTAACATTCAAAGAGCCACTATTTACACCATATTGATTATCTCATGTTGTAGTAATATCAGGGAAATAATTGCTAATAGAAACATCAGAATAATTGGTTGTAGCATACTTATACCATTTACCCACATCAGCCCAATCATTGAAAAGGAAATTTAAATTATTTCATGTTGTAACTCTATAGGCCCCATTTGATATAGATTCTATATTTATAATAGGTCATTGATAGTCCCTTAAACATGGTCATGTAGCAAAATATATGGTTAATCAACTTTGTCATCATATATTATATATACTTCATCATGTTCAAGAAATCGAACTAGCTGGATTTCATCAGGTTTTGAAAGTAAATGTGGTGCTTGTTATTCATGTTAAACTAACAAATCTAAACGTTCAGAACAATCATCAATTTCCAAGAAAATAATTTGCAGGATTATTTGTATAAGCAGCCAATCTTAAAATATCATTGCTTCATGTTATATGTACAGATAAGCTTACTGGTAATCATCCAAACATAACAAATCAAGCATAGAAAATAGAGTCAATGTTCCAATTACTAATAGGACTTATCTCAGTTCATCAACTAAAATATAAATCTACTTCTCATGCATTCATATAATCAGTAGAACTATCAACTAATATTTGTACTGGAGTGATACAATACATTCTCCCAGTATTATAATTAGTTCAACTTTTTGTAAGATTGAGTCTATACAATGCATCAGTTGCTCAAAAAGAAAATGACATCCATATTATAGGAGAGATAACAAGCAAGGAAAATAGAATTTTAATAATTAATTTTCTTTTAATCATTTTTTCAATCCCACAAGTAAACTAAATTTCGAAAATAAATTAAATCTAAATGACAAATAAAGAAGGATTAATATCACAACCAAGGATATACTATAATATATTATTTTATGATATAATTGTTGTTGTTTCCATATAGAAATCATATTTTCCATCTGCTTAACATATTGAGCATTTATATAACTAACGTCATCCACAACATTATTTCACACAGAACTATTTCAAGAATAAAGACAGTCTCATTTATAGAAAGAATACGATCAATCATAAACATCATAAAGGACGTTCTTTCATCATTTAGTAGAAATCGAACTATAGATTTTTCAATCTTCTGCTTTAAATCATAATTTTGTTTCTTTGATATCTCAGATGCTTTGAAAAAGTAATTTACCAAAAATTCATTTTCATCTAAAACTTTTAAGTCAAAATCATAGAATTCTAAGTTTATCTGAACTTAATTTTTGCATTAATCATCATCATTCAAATATTTCTCAATATTCAAATGACATTGGCTGTATTTCTCAAGAGCTGATGAAAAGAACAACTTCTCATGCGACTATATCTTCTCATTCTGAATCTATAATAATATTAAGTGTGTTTGGACAATTAGAAACAAACGACATCGCTTGTGGTTCTAAATAAATCTTAGCTCCATTACATACAGATGAAAAAAGGCAAATTAAAAATAATGCTCAAAGAATAAAACTGATTTTTTTTAATTTTTTATTCATATTAATCTAAATTATTAAAATTAAAGCAGATAAAAAAACACAACTAAAAAGGAGTTATCGTTATTTCATTTCAACTTAAAACAACAGATCATCAACTAAAATTTAGAATTTTTCATCAGTCATATCCAAAATACCATCACGCTCATGTTGTTATATTCCCTGTCAAAAGGAATCAAGTAAAGCTAAATGCCGGTCAACAATAGACAGTTCAATTTACAGAGCTTCCACTTACATAAGGATATGGTAAATTAGCTCATCTAACATAAAGTATACTTCAAGTGTAGACGACAGTTGAACTATTTCGTATAAAATAAATATCTAATGGATCCATACATCATTCTAGATCACTACAAAGTCATCTAGTTGTAAAGGTCCAGCTATTGTTGGTTATGGTATTTCAAGCCAAGTCTTGGCCACTTACGATAACACAAATATTTATATATGGAGTTGGGAAATCAACAGATCAGGAACTTATATTTATTGTATAATCAGGATAATCGGCAGATCAATCAACTCAAGATAAATTAAGCTGACTTCATGTGAAAGTATAAAGCAATGTTCAATTACATCATCATGATTTTATAAAAACCCATAATGATCAACTATCCACTCATGCTCGATCATCGGAGATTCTTGCAGAAACATCTGTATGGGGATTGATATCCATCTGTCAACTGGACGGACTTTGATTAGACAATCGCGGATTAACTGGACTATTGAAAGTATAAGAGAAACTTCCATCGTTTCATGCACGATCTAGGAAATATCAAGAGAATATCATTTGTCTTTCTTTACCATAATCTACTATAACATCTCAAGATATTTTAACATAATAATCTCTTCGGAAACGATCCCGAGTTTTGGTCATTCAAGAAAGTATGGTTACATTTGATGCATCAAAAACAAGTGGCACTCATCCATTATAATTCCATCCATCACCCCTCAAAGTAAATGAAATTGTTCATGTCGCTATTCCGAGATTTTTACCAGCTACTCCAGTTTTATAATAAGTATCAGACAATATCATATTATCATTATTATATCATGGTTGTGATCACGGAGAATCAGATGTATCATCTTTCAAATAAAAAGAAATTCAAGAGGCTGAATATACCTTAGTTGGACTAGTGTTTAAAGTAGGACTAAATGAAATAGCATAAGGATCATACACATCTAGACTACATGGTCATGTGTAAAAGTAAAATGTCATACCGCCAGTTTCCGCAAGAATATCTATATTTCCTGTATTTATAATTTTAGACCTAGAATTATATCACAAATTCCAAAACACACCCAAGGACGAACTAAATGTATTAACACTATAAGTAGATATACCTATTGTAGCTATAGGGACTCATGTTCATGTAAAATATTTTGTTGAAATATTTTGATATGCCGTTTTTGTGACTCTATTTGGATTACTCTCAGCTCCATACACATAATATCAAACAAGAGTTGTTACATCGTATAGACTTGTACTAAATTCGATGGCATCTGTAGCGCTCTGTTGAAGATAACTACCAACAACGTATCCAACTATTAATTCTCAAGTATTGAAAGTTACTTGAAGTGTTGTTGAATTTGTTCACTCTCATGCACTATGATCTACTTTTATAGGAATTTCATACGGACAGAGCATTTTAAGATTCTGTCAGTCAGCTCCTGTCGAAACATACATTTTGGCAGAATAAACCGAAACACCAAAAAATAAAAGCAAGGACAAAACAAAAGCAACAAGCCCTTTAGATGTAAAAATAAATTTAATTTTACCCATTTTTAAGAGGGAATATGTAAAAATTAAAATTGGATCCAAGGATAATCATTATCAGTTATAGTCTGTATGGCATTATTCCAATTCACTACCATCATAGCAAAATCTCACGCATCTATCGTTCAATCAGCATTTAAGTCATATGGGTCTAAACCAAAGTTACTATATGACAATCATTTGGTATATTCTCAAACAAGTACTCACATATCATCAGAATTTATTCTTTGAGTTTTATTTAAACTAGTTCAAGTCAAATCTCACACATACATATAATTTCAAGTATAAGGATATCATGCAGATAGATTAACATCGTTAAGATACTCTCACAAGGTGTTATCTCATGTAGTGAAATCTATAAGTCTATCGGTATTTGCTAACACAATACCTGACAGCATTACCCTAGGATTGTTCAATCATTCAAATGTTATATCATATGTTCAAGAAAGAATACCATTCATTTGTATCTCTCAAGTACCTCACCATCACATATCAACCTCTCATGTATATAATAAAACGTGTCAGCTATATATTCATATTTTTGATCTTGTTCTAAGATTTGGATATGTTATTGTTCAGTTAACTCAAGCTTGAGCACGTTTCTCTGGCCATGTTTGAATTATGTATGAAAACACATTCACGAGTCACGTTCCTTCTACGGTTCATATACCACCATAACTATCATAGATATATCATATTGCTTCTCAGTTCACAAATTTCAAACTACCAGAATATATATTAATATATTGATTATCAGCAAAATCATAATCAACTCCAGCTATCAATTCAAAAATTTCACCACTCCAATCATATGTAATATTTCAATAAATACTCTCATAATCATCATCACATCATATATATAATCATCATGTCATGTTTAATTTTTCATAACTACTATCTATTCAAGTTAATACATCCAAGCTAGATTCATCAAGTGGCCATATTCTTAATCATCTTTGATTATTGTAATAGAGTCATCTTATCTGTTGTTTACAATCTTTTGTACTTCCATTCAAACTGATTGTTTCCAATGACGATAAATTAATAATGCTATGCCAAAATAAAGTCCCTCCAAAATTATTCCCGACTTGCTGGAATGTTACAGTAGCAAAGATGTCTTGCATACCAGAAAAATCTCAAGTAAATAAATTATCTTCAAATGACAATTCATCAATAGGATTAGCTCGAGCAAAACTAGATAAAGCAAAGGCCATTGTAAACAAAGATATCTTTAAAATCAGATTTTTTTTCATATTTTTATAGGATTATAAACTAGGTAGCGCAATTGGTATCATCAGCTACTCTCTTTCGTCCCAAAACACCAGTTCATCCAAATCAATACCCACAATAACACAGATAACTATCAGTTGCGGTCTTATAAAAAAACACACTTCCCTCTACATCAGGATAACTTTGATCACAAGTAAATGGTACTGCCGGACTAGGTGCTATCCTCAAAACCTGTTCAATATTTAAATCTATTCCATCAGAAATAGTCGTTGTGTCAGGTATATATCAAGTATTTATACTGACTCATTTAGGCGCGTTTATCAAAAATGTTTGTGCTTTTTGTGATCCAAATATAGTACCATTTGTTTCGCCATTCCAAACAAAAGTATAATCATGTCAACTATTGATGTAAGCGCCATTTCACATAGCGACGCTATAAATAGCATTAGAAATAACATTTGACTCTCAACCAAGAATGGATGAAAAATTAGATTCTCCCGTTATATTATTATATTCTCAACCGACTATTACAGCATAAGTAGATTCAAGTTTATTACTTTTTCCTCATCAAATAAATGAATAATTTCCATTTAAATAGTTTCATTCTCCTCCACCAATAAATGAATAATCTCAGTTTAAATGGCCACCAGATCCTCATCAAATGAATGAATAATTAGATGGATCGGCCTGAGCCTGGAACATACTGTTTCATCGTCATCAACCTATGAATGAATATCATCAATTGATAAAATTTCATTCTCCCCCACCAATAAATGAGGCAACATAAGTATCAACATAACCACTTTCAATATTATTATTTATTCAACCCACTATTACAGAATATCATCAAGATATAGCATTGTTTTGTCCACCTCATATAAATCAATAATCAGCACTTATAGAATTAGAATCTCCTCATCCGATAAATGATTTGTTTCATATTAAATATGCACTTAACCCTCATCCAATAAATGAATGATTTCAATCTAAATAATGTGCTTCACCTCATCATATAACAGAGTATACATTATTAATATATCCACTATATCATCATCATATAAATGAATAAGAAGAGTTGTTATTTATTACATTTTTCCTTCCTCATCATACAAATGAATGATCAGAGTCATTATTTATTACATTCTCTTCTCCCCCTCATATGACTGATTTATCTGCACTACCAGAGATTATATTATTAATTCATCATAATATGGACGAATGGGCTCATTTTGTCATATTATCAAACCCGAATCATATTGAATATATCCCCCTATTAACTAAATCCCATTCAGTCGACGATCAACCCGCTCTAAATGATCACGCATCAAAGAACATTCTTTCAGTTGTACCATTAAAATCAAGTTGAGAATCTCATACAATAAAACTATCATCATAACCAACACTAGCTATTTCACGTATTAGACCACCGACAGACTCAAAGATGCCACTTCATCAACCAGTGGTACCTGTCATGGAGTATCAACTTAAAAGTTCCTGTTTACTAATCTGATAAACTATTCAACTTTCATTCGTTACAAGTATTCATGTTAAACTACCAGAATATGTTATAGTTCTTATTCTAAGTTCTCATGAGATATCCAAAGCATGTGTAGGCTCAATTAACCCTATACCTATATTGTATCATGTCTCATAGATCAAGGAATTCCCAACAGTATTGATATCAGTAAATTTAGGAATATATCATGTATTTCAACTTCCGATAAGATATCTTCCATCTAAATTTCAAGTAATAAAATCCATTCCCGTTCTATATATGGTAAGCAATCCATTATTTATGTTAAAACTTAGTCCAGTTATAAAATTATTGGGAGCTCATCCAAAACTTAATCCATCAACATAAACTTTTACAGCATGTTCAGTTGGTACAGCCAAATCAGAACTATCTCACAAAGTTACATCAGTAGAAATTTCATTGATTCGAGTTCAGATTTGTAATTGAAATCTATCTATGGCATTAAATCATGCATAGACAGTTCATATGGCAATAATTCATAATACAAAGCTGATTAATTTTTTCATTTTATATCTTTAACTAAATAATAAAATTATGGAGAGACATGACTTCTCTCGATCCAATTTCATCAAGTATATATTTGAAATGATAGATTGCCATTTTTTGTTGTTATCCTCCATGTTCATGTTGTTGTTGGGTCTCACAAATAATAAGCATATCCAGTGACTATTTCTACATCACCATTCACATCCAATGCAGACGAAGGACTAGCATGATTGATAGCCACCCCACTTCAAGCATTTATCAGAAATGTATTATCTGTGGTCGATGAAAATGGCAATAGCATATCACCATTCCAAGCAAAGACATTATCATTATTTATATAAACAGATCTACCAGCAGCAAAACTATTTGCTCAAGATATATGATGCCCGGCTCATCACATTATGGTAGAATATGGGGATCATGTATAAATAGCATTGAGTTCTCATCAAACGATTACAGAGTAATCAGATCAGGAATTAATCTTATTTTGTTTACCTCATCATATAAATCATCATTTTAGATTATATATTTCATTGCTTTCTCCTCAAACAATACTAGATAGTCAATCATTATCGACACCATTAACAAATTCATCTATAAAATTATATCTTCCTCATCATATAAATCAGTATCCTCCATAAAGGATATTAGACATTCATCATCATATAAATCAATAAAAGGTCGCTTTATTTATTCATGATCAAATTAAATTAGTAATTCATCAGCCAATAGAAGAATTCATAGATCAATCTATTTTATTATTATTTCATCCAGCTATTGTTGAATTACTTGATCAGACAATTGAACAAAGATTTCATCCAGCTATTGTCGAGTTAGTAGAATATCATGTAATTACGTTTGTAGCTCCAAGAGCTATAGAATAATCTGATTCATCAATTATATTTTGAGAACCGGCAATCATAGAATAATCTGAATTAATTATTTTGCTGCCCGTAGTTCAGAATATAACACTTCCACTTACTTGTAAAGCAACAGACGGATTAATATTTCATATACCCACATTTCATATATTTTTGTTATAAATATTATTTCAGTTTCCAGACCAGTATCACAAAAGACTTTGATCAATCCATTTGACAATATTTTCTCAAGCAACCACACCAAGAATCTGATTCATACTATTATTATTATCAATAATTCCTATTCTCAAATCTCCACTTATATCCAATTTTGTTATTGGGAAGATTGTTCCTATTCCAATATTAAATCATGTATTGAAAATATTTGTGTTGTCTGTTATCCATTGAATTCCATCCCAAAATGGGGTCGCTCATGTTATTCATGCTTGCAAAAATCATGTTGGTCAAATTGCTCAAGTCGCTCATGGAGGTCCACCAGGCGTTCAAGCTTCTCACGTTTCTCATTTTGCTCACGTATTACCTTGAATTCACTGAGGCCCAGTCGCTCAAGTATTTCCATCAATTCAATTTGTTCAAGTTGTTCATCTTGCTCACGCTGGTCACGTTGGTCCTGTATCTCACGTTTCTCATTTTGCTCAAGTTGCTCAAGCTGGTCATTGTGGGCCAACAAGTAAACTTGAGTCATTTCGATATACAAATCAACTAGCATCTATTACCAATATTCACGTCAATGATCAACTATATGGCACATCTCTTATTCTTAAATTTCAATTTATATCTAATTTTGCTGTTGGTAAAATCGTTGCTATTCCGATATTAAATCATGTATTAAAAATATTTGTGTTGTCTGTTATCCATTGAATTCCATCCCAAAATGGTGTCGCTCATGTTATTCATGCTTGCAAAAATCATGTCGCTCCAGTCGCTCAAGTATTACCCTGAATTCACTGAGGTCCTGTTGCTCAGGTATTTCAATCAATTCAATTTGTTCAAGTTGTTCATCTCGCTCATATTGGTCATTGTGGGCCTGTATCTCACGTTTCTCATTTCGCTCATGTATTACCTTGAATTCACTGAGGTCATATCGCTCAAGTATTACCTTGAATTCACTGAGGTCCAGTAGCTCAAGTATTTCACTGAGGTCATGTCGCTCAAGTTGTTCATCTTGCTCACGCTGGTCATTGTGGGCCAACAAGTAAACTTGAGTCATTTCGATATACAAATCAACTGGCATCTATTACCAGTATTCACGTCAATGATCAATTGTATTGGACATCTCTTATTCTTAAATTTCAATTTATATCTAACTTTGCTGTTGGTAAAATTGTCGCTATTCAGATATTAAATCATGTATTAAAAATATTTGTGTTGTCTGTTATCCATTGAATTCCATCCCAAAATGGTGTCGCTCATGTTATTCATGCTTGTAAAAATCATGTTGGTCAAATTGCTCAGGTCGCTCATGGAGGTCCACCAGGCGTTCAAGCTTCTCACGTCTCTCATTTTGCTCACGTATTACCTTGAATTCACTGAGGCCCAGTCGCTCAAGTATTTCCATCAATTCAATTTGTTCAAGTTGTTCATCTTGCTCACGCTGGTCACGTTGGTCCTGTATCTCACGTCTCTCATTTTGCTCAAGTTGCTCACGCTGGTCATTGTGGGCCAACAAGTAAACTTGAGTCATTTCGATATACAAATCAACTGGCATCTATTACCAATATTCACGTCAATGATCAATTGTATTGGACATCTCTTATTCTTAGATTTCAATTTATATCTAACTTTGCTGTTGGTAAAATTGTCGCTATTCAGATATTAAATCATGTATTGAAAATATTTGTGCTATTTGTTATCCAATCAGTCCCATCCCAAAATGGTGTTGCTCAAGTTATTCATGCTTGCAAAAATCACGTCTCTCATTTTGCTCAAGTATTACCTTGAATTCACTGAGGTCCAGTCGCTCATGTGTTTCCGTCAATTCAATTAGAGCCTGTTACTCACGTTGGTCATTGTAAACCAGTATCTCATGTTTCTCATTTTGCTCAAGTATTACCTTGAACTCACTGCTCTCACGTTGCTCATATTGCTCCAGTATTACCTTGAATTCACTGAGGCCCAGTCGCTCATGTATTTCAATTAATTCATTGTGGTCCCGTTGCTCATGTATTTCACTGAGGTCATGTCGCTCAAGTTGTTCATCTTGCTCACGCTGGTCATTGTGGGCCAACAAGTAAACTTGAATCATTTCGATATACAAATCAACTGGCATCTATTACCAATATTCACGTCAATGATCAATTGTATTCGACATCTCTTATTCTTAGATTTCAATTTATATCTAACTTTGCTGTTGGTAAAATTGTCGCTATTCAGATATTAAATCATGTATTAAAAATATTTGTGTTGTCTGTTATCCATTGAATTCCATCCCAAAATGGTGTCGCTCATGTTATTCATGCTTGTAAAAATCATGTTGGTCAAATTGCTCAAGTCGCTCATGGAGGTCCACCAGGCGTTCAAGCTTCTCACGTTTCTCATTTTGCTCAGGTAGCTCATCTTGGACCAGTACCAACAAATAAACTCGCATCACTTTGATAAACGAATCAACTGGCATCTATTACCAATACTCACGTCAATGATCAATTGTATTCGACATCTCTTATTCTTAAATTTCAATTTATATCTAATTTTGCTGTTGGTAATACTGTCGCTATTCCAATATTAAATCATGTATTGAAAATATTTGTGTTGTCTGTTATCCATTGTATTCCATCCCAAAATGGGGTTGCTCATGTTATTCATGCTTGTAAAAATCACGTTGCTCATATTGCTCCAGTATTACCTTGAATTCACTGAGGCCCAGTTGCTCAGGTATTTCCATCAATTCAATTAGAGCCTGTTGCTCATGTTGGTCATTGTAAACCAGTATCTCACGTCTCTCATTTCGCTCACGTTGGTCATTGTGGACCTGTATCTCACGTTTCTCATTTCGCTCATTGGATATTTCATCAATTCCAAATTCATGTTCCATTTGCTCATGAATATTGTAAATAGAGAATTCACGATTGTACCCATCAACTCATTATTGATGTTCAATCTATTCATGCCGGTCATTGTGGACCTGTATCTCACGTTTCTCATTTCGCTCATTGAATATTTCATCAATTCCAAATTCATGTTCCATTTGCTCATGAATATTGTAAATAGAGAATTCACGATTGTACCCATCAACTTACTATCGATGTTCAATCTATTCCTGCTGGTCATTGTGGTCACATAGCACCACTAAGAAAAATCAAATATCCAGAATTTGTTAGTCATAAGAAATTACCACTTCCAAAAGATAAATATGATCAGCTTATAAAAATATTACCATCTATAGCGTTTATATCCATCATAACATTTCAACTTAAGGTTCCACTGTCAGTGAAATAAGTCCTCTTGATAACCTGGATCGCATTATCAATATTTGTCTTGATAAGTGTAAATGCATTAGTAAAAAATAATGCAAAAAATATTCATACGAAAAATACAAAAATATACTTGAATAATAAATTATTAGATTTGCGATATTGTATTTGTTTAGAATTACCTTTTTTACCTTTCTTTTTTACCATTTTTTTACTATACTCTAAAAAAACAACAAATACAAAACATAAAAAGTATTATGTTTCCCTTGTCCCAAAGGCTAATCAATATTTTAATACGCATGATTTTTTATGATTTCTTAAGGCTTTTCAACGACATTTACATATACAAAAATGTCATTTTGTCGGTTGTGGTCTACATAGACAGAATAATTTTTATATCAAATTTTAGATTTAATCTGACTTAAAATTCTTTTTCTTATAAGTATGTCTACCCTGTCTATATTTAATTTTAAACAAAAAATGTGCTTTACATTATCTGGAAAAGACTATATAATAAGTGTTAAATAATAATTAATTTAAGAATAAGAAAACATGCTAAAAGATACATTAAGTAAAGTCAATGAACAAATCTAACAAAAAACTAACAAAAATAAAATTAACCATATTTACAAAAATAGATTACAATGATTAATATAGTCTTTTTTTTCGCTTTGAAATTGCTTTTCAAAAAAAATTATTTCCTTTCCATTATTAATTATTAATTATTAATTATTTTTTGTTCTTCTAACATTTAAACAATCATATAACATACAATATTTTTATCAACCAGATAAAGATAAAGCTCTAAAAATCTCTTTTAAATAATTTATTAACATTATATCATTAGTATTATTCTTTTATTTTATTTAAAATATATAATATAAAAATAAGAATTAATAAAACTGAAGATATATAAATTTCATTTGAAAAAAAATAATGAATACTTATACCATCCTTTGTATTTAACTTCTAAAAAAGAAATAAATGAAAGACTTAATAAAAAGATTGGTTATAACAATTATCTCATGACTTTTAATATGATATCTCATTTTTTTAATAATTTGAAAAACGGTTATAGTTCAATGATATTATCTTGACTACAACACAACATATTACATTGTCTTAATAGTAATTTGTCTTATATTATTTATTTTTTTCTGAATATATCCAGTTTATGTTAAGATGACAAAAGCAACACTTTTTGTAATATGAATAGCACTTATAATCATCTGAGAATCGGTTTTATTAAATAAAATACCAAACGAAGCAACAAACCTAACTTGAGAAGCATTAATTTTAAAACAAAATTTAGACACACAAGCTAATATCAATTGAGATTCAAAATGAATTTATATTTGAGATATATTTAAAGTACTATGAGTTATACTAACATTATTGGCCCGAACAAATGTCCTAATAACAGATAAAGCAAAGAAAAAAGGTAAATGAAAAAAAGTTGAAATTATTGAAGTTTAAATACAAATAATATTTAACAAATAATATTTAATAACTAAAGAATTTATTAATTATTAACTATAAACTATTAACTAAATTTGCGGGTGTAGCTCATTTGGCTAGAGCGCTTCCTTGCCAAGGAAGAGGCAGCGGGTTCAAGTCCCGTCACTCGCTAACTGATAAACGAAAAAAGTAAATCAATCCAATACAAAAAAATAAACTTTAATATGGAAAAAGTCACGCCCCGAGACTTCGGGGTCACTCGCTGACTAATCAAATAACAACTAACAATTAACAACTAACAACTAATAACTAAAAAATTTGTTATTTATTAATTATTACCTATTATTTATTACCTATTATTTAAATTTTATGATTTTTGATCAACTTAAAGACAAAAGAAACGAAATTCTAAAATACATAAAAATTTTCGGAATTGTTCCAACTGAGATTAAAAATCAGAATTTACTATTACAAGCGTTTATTCATAAATCATTTGCTGCTGATTACAAAAATCTAACTGACCACAACGAAAGACTTGAATTTATAGGAGACGCAATTCTTGGGGCCATTATAAGTAAACTATTATATATCCAACATCCGGAAATGTCAGAGGCAGAGCTAACCCTTTATAAAATTGCCTTAGTTAGAGAAGAAACATTAGCTAAAGTTGCAAGAGAAATCCATTTAGACAAGATGTTATTCCTTAGTAAAGGAGAAGAAAAATCTGAATGAAGAAAAAAAGATGTAATTATATCAGATTGATTAGAAGCACTAATCGGTTATATTTACATAGATTTATGAGTAGAAAAAACAGAAAAATTTATAACCAAATATATTTATCCTCAAATCAAGAACATAGACACCAAACATATCAAAAGTTACAAAACAACAATTCAAGAAATAGTTCAGAAAAAATATAAAATCCCACCAGAATATAAAGATATAGAAAACCAAATAGACTCCAAATGAAACACTTTAGAATACAGGTCAGAGATATATGTTTTGGACAAAAAGAAAGCAGAATGATTTGGTCCAAACAAGAAAAAAGCACAAGAAAATGCCGCTCAAAATTATTATTGAAAAATCAATCCAAATACATAGATTAAGGCCCAATTTATTAATTGTTATTTATTAATTGTTATTTATTAATTGTTATTTATTAATTGTTATTTATTAATTGTTATTTATTAATTGTTATTTATTATTTATTATTTAATTTGTTTCATGAAACATCGTTTTTCAATTATGAAAAGAGCTTATTTACGAGTTGGTGTATGATTAATATTATTTTTGATGTCACTATATTTTTTCTTCTCTAATATTAGATTTTCAGAAGAATTCACTTGATGAGTGAAAATAACTATTGCTTGAAAATTTGATGAGAGTAAAATCAAAACCGATTTATGAGGATATCTAAAAAATAAATGATATAAGATCGCTAACATATGAGTAGAACCATGAATTGACACAACTAAAATTTCTTTAATGAGCAAAGGAGAAACAGACGAAAAAGTAAATTCTTTATCCAAAGATATACAAAGTTTCCTTATCCAAGATAAATATGTAAGTAGTACAGATAAAATATTGGAACAATCAATTACCGGCCCCTCAGTTGGTTCTTACATGCAAAGAACAGCGAAAAATGCATTAATAGTTGGTTTAATACTTATGGCGGTTTACATGCTATTTTCATTTGCTGGCGTAAGAAAAGAAATAGCTCCATCAGTATTAGCCTTGGTCGTTATATTAACTATGATATTTGATATTGCTCTACCAGCATGAGCTTATGGTATTCGAATGTGGTTAAATCATACAGTCACGGTAGATACTGTTTTTATAATCGCAATTCTCACAACAATGTGATATTCTATCAATGATACCATCATTATTTTTGATAGGATAAGAGAAAATATAAAAAATAAAGCTGGTCAAAAATGACTTTTGTTTGGAAAAATATTTGAAGATAGTCTCTGGCAAACCATGAGAAGATCATTCGGAACCATATTTTCAACGTTATTAGTAATTATTGCCATGTATATACTATGAACCTGAGTTATCAAGCAATTTGCATTCACAATCTGAATTTGAGTATTATTTGGTTCGTATTCTTCTATATTTGTATCCGCCCCATTAGTTTATATTATTTTGGGTAAATATAAAAAAGAAAGAAAACAAATGCTAGAACTTAAATAACAGTTAATAGATAACAAATAATAATTAACAGGTAATAAATAATTTATTTTTTACCTAAAATGAAAGAAAACATACTTCAACAGAAAAGCTATGCTTTTGGTATTCAGATAGTAAAATTATATCAGTTTTTGTCAAAAGAAAAAAAAGAATTTGTATTGAGTAAACAAATATTAAAATCTTGAACAAGTGTTTGAGCACTTATACGTGAAGCAGAATTTTGACAATCAAGGGCAGATTTTGTTAATAAATTAAGTATTTCTCTTAAAGAAGTAAATGAAACTCTTTATTGGTTAGATATACTTAAAGACACTTTATATATTGATGTTAATTTATATGAAGAAATTCATAACCCCTGTATTGAAATATTAAAGATTCTGATATCCACAATAAAAACCACTAAAATAAATCCCTAAATTATTATTTATTATTTGTTATTTGTTAATTATTAAATGTTAATTTCTTCCTGTTTTGAAAATAATTGATACTATTTTTTTTGGAAACCATTCACAGTTCCAAGCACTTTTGGTAAACAAAAATCATTCCTTGATTATATGCTATCTAAGGAAATTTCTTTAGAAACCAAATTTAACTGACCATTTGTTGAATATCTAAAAAATTTAAAACCAATTGAAAATATAAATAAGATCATCGATAATCAGATTAAATTTTTTTGAAAAGATAAGGAATTATGACTTCTTAATAGACTCGATAATGATACTTCTTGACTCCTCTATTTTGCATCTACTCCACAAGATATGGACAAATATAGACAATCACAATTACAGTGAAGAATAACTAAATTTTACATAGCTCAAGTTCACTGAAAATTAGGAAAAAACGAATCTGAATTTCAAATAGACTATCCCATAATGCATCATAAATCTAAAGCTGATCGTATGATAATTATCAAAACAGCCAAAGATTTTCTCAAATGAAGATGAAGACAACACAATGTTTCGACGACAGTTAAAAATTTAAATTATAACAGCCACACCAATATTTCTACATTATTGCTTTCTATCAACAAAGGAATTAGACATCAAATTAGGCTCCATCTCGCCAGTATTGGCCACCCCATTATTTGAGACGTTCTTTATGGAGAAAATAAAAAATCTGAATCAAAACTACAGTTGTATTCTCTTTGATTCGAAATTTCAAAATAAAAAAAACCTCATAGCGATATAAAACCACCATGAGGTCATTAATAATTAAATTCAAGCTAGACTTTAAAATCCCGGCCTGATTTATTTTATGATTTTCTGGACTGAAAAGCCACTTTCATTTTTAAGCAGAACTAAATAAGTCCCGCTCTGCCATGTTGAGGTATTAATGGTTGTGGTCTCATTAATCTGGTCTTGCCAAATAGTCTGCCCCAAAATATTGATAACAACTATTTCCCCACTGAATCCCGAAACCCTGAATTCGGTGTTAATAGGATTTGGATAGATTTTCACTCTCTGTGCCTGCCCTTCTTTAATTCCAACAAAAGATTTCTTGGCTAATGGATTAGATTTCACCAAGTCAGGGATAAAAATCCCCCTCTGCTCCATAATTAAATGTTGGCAAGTTTTTGCAAAACCCACATAATAATAATCATAAGCATTTGGATTTGCCCAGTTATAGAAAGTTTGAGTTCCTATAACCGAATCCAAAACCGTTGAATTATTATTGCTATCCATACCAATAATGTAATATTTTGGCGGAGTATAACCAACATAAGCTGACCAGCTAAACCCAACAGATGTTCCATTGTAATTTGAAACAACAAGACATATTGTTTGATGAGGATTTGAGGCCTTGGAAAGATTAAGACAAGTATCTTTAACCTTCAAGATGTATTTATAGGCCTTTGATTGTGGCCTAGAGGCGGTGTCAATAAATGAACAAGAGTCCTTTTCAACCGTGCCTATAAGACCATACACATTAGTAGCTATTTCGACATAAATTTTAACCGAATCAGCGTTTACATTTTGCGGTAACGGTTCCCAAAATGTCCGGTTCCTTCTCGTATTTTCATCCACAGTTACCTTACAGATTTGTAGCCCTTGATATGGCTGTGTAAAGAACAATGAAATAGTATCCCTTGCCGTACAACCACTAGTATCAGTCACCTGGAGCCAATAAGTTCCATTGCTAGATACATTTAGAGTATCCGTTGTAGCTCCAGTTGACCACCTATAACTTGACCACAAACTATGTAATCCTGGATCTAAAGTCACAATCGTATTTCCACAGATCGTATCATCAAGGCCAATGCTTGGTTTATTATTGTTCAGGTAGTGAAGTGTTATCGTATCATACTTGACGCTACAATAATCGGTAATCTTAACCCAATATGTGCCAAAAATTGTTGGATTTATGGTCCTAGTTGTTACTCCTGTGGACCAAAGATACCTTGCAGCTGATTCTGTGTTTTTGGCATCCAAGACAATTCCGGTTGGATCGAGTTTGCAAATAAAAGAGTCCTTTGGTAATGGATCATATGGCCCATTCCCTGGATGAAGATATAAATCAAAACTCCTATTTCCTTGATTTGAAAAAAAATCGATTTGAATTTTTCCACTTCCTTTCACAACTACTGAGGTTGAGTCAAATATATTAATAGGGTTTGGATTCCTTATCGTCCATTTTATCCCACTAAAAGCCACGTTAAGTGCATGAATTTTAGCAGAATCACCACACCAATGTTGTGTGGAACCATTAGGGATACTATCCAAATAACGCTGTAGAAATTGGGTTTTCCCAGTAAGAGAAAATATGATCATCGTAATGATCAGAAAAATAATTTTTTTCATAATAGTTTTTTTTATTGTTTTTTAATGATGTTAATGATCTCTTTTTTAGAAAATTTTATATTTTTGTTAAAAAAATATCTATACTTATTTTCTAGGAAAAAGCAATAGTAAGTTAATGTCGACATAATTTTTTAACCAATCCCCTACTAGTATCTCTATATTAAATTCCTTGAATTAAAAAACAAATCAAATCTCATCTAATTATTATCAACTACCCTATTACATGAGACATTATCTATTGAAAAATAGAAAGAGATTTATATAATCACAAACAATCTAATTCCAAATCATAACCAGATTTTATTTAATTTATGATTTCTAAACGACATTAAATTCCATTTTTTCCAAAGTTAAAAACAGCTAAATATAAAAAACAAAAATCAAACTCATCAACAAAAAGACAATTATTTTTTTGCTTTTTGTGATCCAACACAACAGATCCTGTCTTTTATCCAATAACATTCAAAAATGTTTGAGGGAACGACATTTGAATCTGAAAAATGAGTTTATTCTTTTCGTAATATTTCTAATGAAGAAGTAAGGGCTTATCTAATGTCTAAAAAAATCTATGAATTTTCAAACAAATTTGCAGAAAGTGTAATGGCAAAAGAAGAATTAACCCACAAAATAGAGGAATTGAAAGATTTATTAGAGGTATATAAAATAAAGTTTATTATGGCAGTGAAACAATTGTTTGAAACATATGAAATAGAGTTTAATGAGATATTGAAGCAATTACTAGAAAAGAATAAGGCAGAATTTATGAAAGAATTAGAAAGTTTATTAAATAAAGATAAAATAAAATTATCGAAGGAAGATAAAATAAAATTCAATGAAACATTGAAGAATTTGTTAGAAGAAGATAAAAAAAGATTTAATAAAGCATTTCATGAAATTTTTAACCCACTCTATTCTATTTTAACTGAAGGCTGGATGAACCGCTTTAGATCACTAGTCGGCGATTTACTATCCTTGATAACGAGATGATGAAATAAACAACGACATGAATTAAAAGAAAAATATAACTGAGATTTACAAGCCATCCTTCTAGCTATCCAAAATTCATGAACACATAAAGAAGAAGATGATAGAAAATGGCTTGGTGAAAAAATAAAACAAATTAAAGAAAAATATTGAAATGATATAATAAAAAAATTAGAAGAATATCAACAAGAAGCATTTAATCCAGAGTTATGAACTAACTTATCTCAATCAGAATTCGAAGCTATTGAAAAACTAAAAAAAGAAATTACTCGAATAACACAAGAAGATCAAGAAATTTTTTTGTCTTATCTTCGATATAAACGTCCGAAAACAGAATAACAAAAACATGCACTAATTAATAAAATATTAAAATTATCAATTAAGTCAAATAAATAACAAAAAACCAATCATTAAGCATTTTCACACAAAAAGATTGCTTATTTTTCTGAAATAGAACATAGATAAACGTGAATATATCTATATTTAGATTTTTAAAGTAAAAAAGTTCACTATTTCATATAAACATAGAATTTTTTTATATGAATTAAGACAAAAAAATTCACTATTTCATAGAACCTGTGAATATGAAAAGATAAAAAAATATTATAGATTGGGTAAAGTTCACTATTTCATAGAACTAGTGAAGATGAAAAGAAATAATAAAATTCTATTGAATTCACAATAGGAAATAAATATAAGTAAAAAAATTCACTATTTCATAGAACTTGTGAATAAAAATTGTCATTTGACAGCATAGACGACTTATGTAATTTCAAGACAAAACGATGAATAAAGGAATTGAGGAACAAATAAAATGTTGAATTATGAATTATGAGTTATGAATTATGAGTTATGAATGATAAAAAAGGATTATGTACTAAACATTCAGCATTCAGCATTCAGCATTTAGCATTCAGCATTTAGCATTCAGCATTTATCATAAAGCATTTATCATTTCATCGTTTACATGATTGAATTACACCCCTGATATTACATTTTACAGGAAATTAAGAAAAAAGGACGAACTCAAAAGCAATTTGCCTATTTATTATGAAAAAAAGTAAGTGAAGTTAATGAATTAATAAATGGAAAAAGAAATATAACAGTTCAATGGGACATTCTCTTATCTATTATTTTTGATGAACCAGAAAAAAAATGGCTTAATGCACAAAACAAATATGATTATCATCTTATAAAATCCAGAATGGACCAAAAAAAGCTTCAAGATATAATCTGAAGAAGGAATAGAATCAAAGGACAAGAAATCTTCAAAGAATTTTAAAAACAATTCATTATTTGTCATCTTGAGCGAAATCGAGACTTGCCTACCGGCAGGCAGGGATCCCTTTATTCATTTAAGCGATTTCTCCACTCATTCATGGAGCTTGTCCCGCAAGGCGAGATTCATTCGGTCGAAATGACATCTTTCGTTTATTATGACGCAACGTTCGTCATTTTTTTTATCTAAAATAGGCTTGAAACCGCTGAGATAAACAATATAGACAGACTTAGTCAGAATTATTAGTCAATAGTCTTTAGCTATTAGCACTTAGCACTTAAAACTTAACATTTAGTGATTAGACTTTATAGACCTACAAAATCATGAATCCTAAACAAAAAAAACTAAATATTGCCATGGCCTGATGATGAACTGGCTGACATGTTTTTCCTATCAAAAGCTTGATAGAATATATCCTAGGAAGCCCCGAATATCTAAATCAGCTCAAAACCATTTATCGATTTGGTACACGTAATAGTTTAGAGCAGGGTATTTCTAAGCAATTACCACAAGCCTACCTAAAATTTGTCCCTATAATTTCATGAAAATATCGTAGAGAAACACCATTACATTCGAGATTAAAAAACTTTCGTGACATTTTTTTATTCATTATCGGCATATTTCAATCATTATATTTTTTATTGCATTACAACATTGATGTTATTTTTTGTAAATGATGATACGTAGCCCTGCCAATAGTTTTAGCTTGAACATTACTTCGTAAAAAAATAATAGTCCATGAATCTGACACTCACCCCGGCTTAGTTAATAGATTAGCTTCTCGTTATGCCAAGAAAGTCTTTACATGATTTGATAATATTCTTCCTAAGTCACAAACAATATGACAAATAATTTCTGATGAGTTAATTTCATTTAAACAACCAACCAATTTCCCCAACTCACTAATTTCCACAAACTCCGATAAAACAATAATTTTGATCTCATGATGATCTCAATGATCCAAGAAATTATATAGAAATCTCATAGAGATCTTAGAAAAAAATCCAAAATTTCAGTCAGAATTTATATTTTTTGTCGTTTTGTGACTCCTTAATCAAGACTTATTGACAGAGTTCGCCAACTTATCAAATATTCAAACATTTGGCTTTCTAAGCCAATCACAGATGGGATATCTTTGTAATATTTCAGATATTGGTATTACACGTGCTGGCACAACATCACTAGCAGAACAAAAGCTATTTGATATGAAATTGATAATTATCCCAATCACACGAACTCATGATCAATATGATAATGCAAAGTATTTTTCCCAAAAATATTGAGATGTTTTCCTTGACCAAAGAGATCCAAATTTCGAGGCTCAGTTAATTCATTCATTGAATGAGCACATTTGATTCAAGAAAACAACAGATACAAGAGATAAAAAATCTGATATTATCAAAGCGAAAGAGGCCATTACCAAGAGCTTATTTAATTTATAGGTCTATCTATTTTCTGAAGATAATTTTTTTTATTTTCTTGCAAATATTTCATGGCGAAGAAAATCATTATTTTCTCATTAATTTTTTTCTATCTATTCAATTTTATATTCGCTGACAATGTTTTTCTATCATGAGAAAATATACAAAATTTAACAGCTAATTCTGACTCATTTTCATGATCAGAAATTGTTTCCTGACAACAAATTTCTTCACAGACTTGACTAACATTGACAGCTGTCGACACATCATGAGACGTTAATTCACAAGCCACCATTACTTGATATGAAAATGTTTCGTTATCGGGGGAGTCGGCAGACAATTTAATTACAGGAGGGGACACAAATCAGACTAATTTAAATTTATCCAATATAGAAATATTTAATACCTGAACAGACACATGAAATATTTCACTACCACAGATTATTATTTCAGAAGTTTTTTTTGATGGAACAGATGAGTGGGTAGAATTTACAAACATTTGAAGTTCTGATTTTTCGTGAAATCTGATTTTAAATTGAACCAAAACAACGAGTATCAGTTTAAACAATATTTCAATCCCTTATGGCACAAGCAAAATCCTTTGAGATAATGGAGATATCTTGATTGACAAAAATTATATTATCAGAAGCTGATTGGCATTATCGATATCAGACACTTCAAACATTGATATTCATTTGCTTTATTCATGAACAGAGATTGATTCTTTCTTTGTGGAATCTTCTTTAGTCAACAATTTAAACGACAAAAAAACTTCATTTGAAAAACTATATTCAAGTGGTGATTTAATTATTTCTCCAACATTATCCGACAGAACATTTAATGCCGTTTCATGAAATATTGCCAATCCGTGAAAATTTAACGACATTATTTCTTCAAGCGCCCCTACTTATCTTAGCTGAACATTTACCTGTATTGATTCATGACTTGATCAAACATTCCGCATAAGTGAAGTTTTTATATGAAATTCTGATTTCAGTCCCTACATTGAAATAGAGTGATTGAGTCATTTTGATTGAAATATTGTTATTTCATGAACAATCTTACAAGATCCCATAACAATTCAGCTAGAAATCGATGATAATGATAGAATTTTGATTACAAATTCCGCTTCTGATCGGGGGAATAATTTTCAAACAATTATAGATTCCTGATTTTCCCTAGGTAGTACCTCATGAACATTAATAGCTTATGGACAGAGCTGACAAGTTTTGGACAGTGTTGACATACTTTCGTTATCAGCTAATAAATCCGCTTACCTTAGCGCATGAGACAGTTGTAAAAGATTATTTTATACCACCAAAAACTTCTCCCCATGACTTGATGATACCAAATTCTTTAAATATATCACTGAGTGAGCAAGTACTACCAGTATTATTTACGTTCCATCTGGAGGCTGATGATCATCTTGTCCTGTCTGCAATTCCTGTTCAGCAAATACTTGAAATCAAACAACAACTTGAATTCAAGCACCTATTTCAAATCCACAGACAGATATTTCCAGTCAGATTAAACTAATTAATATTGATTATGATCCTGAAGGAAACGATACGGATAGAGAATCCATAACTCTCCAATCCTTATCAAATTTAGACATCAATTTAACCTCATATCGTTTACAGGTAGTCTGACAGACAAGCAAAAAAACAATTAGATGAGATATCCTATGAGCCAACCAAACTCAGACATTTATTTGAAATTATCAATTCCCTAACGATGCACATTGCGTTAACTTGCTTTTATGAGAGGACATTTTAGATACATTTTGTTACATCAGCAAGGCCAATATTATAGGAAAATTAAACCCCGAAGATCCTTCATTTACCTGAGAAAATATATTTTCATGAGCACTATTTTCCTTAACTTGATTTCAATTCCATATAACATCTATACTACCCAATGCCATTTGAAAAGACGACAAAGAAGAAATAACTTTGATGGCATTACAGACATGAAATTGGTCTGGAGGCTCAATCTTTCTTCCGATAAATTTAGAGTGATTTTATTTACAGATTTCAACTCATAAAAAGAAATTAAGCTGATTTTTAATCCCAGGACAAGAAGAATTATTCACCGGCGATTTCTGATTTCCGAACAAAGCAAGTTGCATTTCATTGTTTTATTACGATTTATTTCTAGACAAATTTTGCTATCCCAAGCCATGAGAATGAGAAAAATTCATTAATTCCAATTGAAATATTTCTTCACTTTCAGACTTAGATTTTAATATTTTGAATTCCGCAAAATTAGAAAAATTTTGAAATAACCTATGTCTTACCTACTTAGGCGAAACTTTCATTTGCAAAGTAATTCCCTCATGAAAAACAGCTATTCAAACCAAAAATGAGAATAAACTTTACGAAAATCGGATTTCATTTTTGCAAAATTATTTAATTTCTGATCGAGAAACTTTATATTATAACTCTGATTTTATTCAGTTATTTAATTTATTAAGAGAGAATAAGAAGCTAGTTAAACAATGACAAGTTCTAACAAACATTGCTGGCGAAAAAATTTCTATATTCGACTTCTCTCAGCAATTAGCATTGAAAACAGAGGAGTCTTGATTAAGATATTTAGGTGATTTGATACTTGCTTGATTGTTTGATAAACAATTTCTTGAAAAATATCAGAAGTTTAAACAGCAATACTTAAGAAATGATGAATGATAAATTAGGAATGATGAATTAGAACGTTGGAACGTTAGGTCTTAGACCTTACGACCTTATGACTTTACGACCTGATAGACTTAATTAGATGAACGCTTACCTCAAATGATATTATGGTTACAAAAATTTTGGCGATGAGATGCTTTTTTTTGGCGTTGTCCAGCGAATATTCCAAAACTATCCGATAGAGAAACTTTACGTAGAAGTTTGAAATGCCAAACGATTTAACGAGCGACTTCAGAACAATTCTAAATTATGAGCCTTGCCTACCGGCAGGCAGGTTATGAGTTATGAATTAAAAAAGAAAATTAAAATAATTGAAAATAAGCAATATAGAATTAAATTTTTAGCACAGATATTAAGCATACTGTGAGTCAATAAATATAGTAAATTATTTAAATTTTTTGGTGGAGGAGAAGTCCTAGACGACTCCAGAGAGTTTCCTCATGATTGACGAAATATGCCATTATTATTTCGCAGAAATATTAAAAACTGAGAATTTATTTTGCTATGATGAATAAGCAATGTGAACAAGATTAGAACCAAGTGGCTTTACAAATATTTATTACCCAAAGCTAGAAAAATCGTGACGAGAGATCAATTCTCTTATCAAATAGCCAATCAATTTAGAGATTGAAAAATTGAATTGTATCAAGATTTTGCTACTGAAATAATAAAAAAATTCCAAAATACAAAATGACAAAAATTTACTTCTGACAAATATATTTTAATTAATCTTAATATTGAATCTTTAATTCCGTTAAACATTTTCAAAATTAAAGAATTCTGTAAAAAATATCCAAATCATCAAAAAATCTTTTTTCCATCCGACATGAATGATGATTATTTTTGCTATTATAGACTCAGAAAAATTATTCCAGATTTACAAATTTATGATTGGACAAAATATAATCTAAGTCAGATTTTAAGTTTATTTTACAACACAGACGCAGGTATATGAGCCAGACTTCACTTTCTTCTACCGCTTAAAATATATTGAAAAAATTTCCAAGCAATTCATTATGCAGACAAAATTAGAAAAGTAATTTGAAATTAAATGCCACCCTAAATAGTGTGTCACCCTGAAGGAACTGAAGGGTATAAGTTTTAATTACTATTTTTAAAATGAAAGAATATTACATTTATATATTATCAACAAAGTTTAATAAAATGATTTATATTTGAGTTACAAATAATTTACAAAGAAGATTGTATGAACATGAAAACAAATTAATCGATTGATTTACAAAAAAATATAACATTAATAAATTAGTCTATTATGAAAGCTGTAATGATATTAATGAAGCCATAAGAAGAGAAAAAGAATTAAAATGACGAACAAGAGAAAAGAAAAACAATCTCATAAACGGTTCTAATAAAAAACGAGAAGATTTATCTAAGGATTGGACTTAATTTATATTCTTCGCTACGCTCAGAATGACAGTTTTTATTTTTTTCTTCTCTTTCTTTATCCTTATTTTTACTGTTTTTTCAAATACTTTAATCTGAATTATATCTCTATTTATCTGCTTTATAACTGTCTGAATAATCAATAAATTTAATCCCAGAATAAATCTTAAGAAAATTTCATTCTATCTTATTCTAGCATTTACTTTAAGCTTGCTTTCAGTTTTGTGGAAAGATTATCGCTATTCTTCCAAGCCAGATACAAGCATTCTAAGCAACTTCATTTGAACATGAAACATACAAAATACTTATACCGCATGAAGATATATTTTCTCTCACTCGAATCACAACTACATTTTATATTCAGACAATGGCTACAATATTGGCGATCAAATTTTCATCTCCTGAAAATTCAAAGCAAATCAAATGGAAACATTAAAATTTGGAATTAAGGAATTTGGCCCCGCCGTTGCGGGACTCTCCCGCTGAAGACGGGATTCACTTCGTTCAGCTTTGCTCGGAATTAAGGAATTATGGAATAAGGGAATTCAAGATACTGGAACATTTGATTATGATAAACGATTTCTGATGAAAAATTATTACGGTACATTGCGAGAAGATAGTTCAATAAAAATTACTACAAACAAGATTACAGATGATAAGCAGAGGATTACAGAAGATGAAAAAATGGAATTAGGGAATAAGGGAATTGGGGAATTGAAAAATAATTTATGAGTCATTTCCAAACTTAGAAGAAATTTGCAAGAAAGCATAATTCAAGCCTATGGAAAAAATCGCATCACCTGACTTATTCTGTGACTTTTAATTGGTGATAGATCACAAATCCCCCCATGAGATTATTCTAATTTTATCAATTCTTGACTCGTACATATTATAGCGGTCAGTGGTGGAAATATTATAATGATCGTTATCTTCCTTTGATTGATTTTATTTTTTCTACCATTTTACATTAGGAATTTTGTAATTTTAATTTCTATCATATTTTACTGACTTATTTGTTGATTAGATTCCAGCGTTTTTCGTGCGGCTGTGATGTGATGACTCTGAATTTTAGCATTATTCCGATGAAAAGAAATTAACATCCGACGCGCCATGTCGATATCATTTATTTTATTATTATTTATTAATCCATATTATCTTGTTTACGATATTGGATTTTTATTCAGCTTCGCAGCCGTAATTGGAATCATTTATTTAAATGAAAAAACAAAAACACTGGAATTAGGGAATAATAATTTGGAATTAGGGAACAATAATTTCATGATAAAAATTGTAAAATTAAAAAATAAAAAAATAAAATCAGCTTTCAAATATTTTTTCCAAAATTATATTATTCCTTCACTATGAGCGACATTTGGTATTTTCCCAATCATGATATTTTTTATGTGAAAAATAAATTTAATTTCGATAGTCTGAAATCTATTCATTTTACCCCTAGTTCCATTCCTTATGATCTACTGATTTATAGGTACATTCATTTTCAATTTATTCTGATCTCAACGAATTTTATTACCAGAAAAGATTCTGATTAATTATGTCTATTGGATCTCAAATTTAATTTCACAATATTGAATTTATCTAACAGTTGATTCTCAACGATTGAAATATTTAATTTTAATTTTATTTCTAATCTGGTTTGTAAAACGGAGAACCTCACCTCCAACTCCTCTCCCAGAAATCGGAGAGGAGAGAATTTAATTTTATCTTTCTAACGCCCCTCTCCAATTAGGAGAGGGGGCAGGGGTGAGGGTCGACAAATTATACAATATTTTCATCAAAATGGTTAGAAAAGAATAGACTCCAATTTATTTGATTTTTACCAGTTAACAACTAGCTTTTTATTGTAAAGTAGACTGATGTTGATAACTTAAGGTTGTCACAGAATGGACAATATTTCGTATTCTATGTCAGAAGGATGTGTTCATTATCACTTCAATAATTCGATAAATGCCCAATACTAGCTGATAATACATAGATTCAGACATTTTGGGGATTTTTTGAGTATATATTAGATATTGGATAACAATTTCTAACAGACAATTATATGATACCTTATGTTTTAATCGACTAAATGGTGTCGAACTTTAATCAGTTTATTGTCTGTCTAAAATTGTCTTGAATTTGTCTAATAGATTGATAATGTCAAAAAGAAAGTTACTGTGTGGAGACACAGAACTATTATTTGTTTTTCTATTTAGATGTCAAAAAGAATAAGCATTGACTCAAACCATCACTATCGTTGCCTTACCCAAGGAACAGTTATAAAATGATGGCGATCAACTTATTTCTTTATAGATATCAGTAGAACATCCTATATTAGCTACAAGCTACAAGCTATATGCTAAAAGCCATAAAAAGCATACAGCATACAGCATATAGCTAAGAAAATTTGTTTTTATTTGTCTTTATCCGAGCGTAGATGATGGAAATCATTACGTTATCTGATAAATTCTTTTATATCTTATTTACACGATTAAATGAAAAATTTTAAAAAATTGTTTGCATGCGTTGCTTCAGTGTTGATGCTTGCATCCGTTGTACCTGTGTCAGTACTTGGTGCTGCTAGTTACAGCGACGAATTGCAGGGTGCGTACGATTATGCCTACGGAATAGGTATAACTACACAATCCACAATTGATAATGCTAATATGTATGGATCTCTTATCAGATCTCATATGGCTAAGATGATTGTTAATTATGCAAAAGAAGTAAAAGGTTTAACACCTGACACTTCATTAGCATGTAATTTTACTGACATTGCTAACGAAACTGAAGAATTAGAAGGTTATATTACTGAGTCTTGCCAATTAGGTTTGATGGGCGTAGATATCAATGCCTTCAATCCAAACGGTGTAGTTACAAGAGCTCAGTTTGGTACAATTCTTTCTAGAGTTCTTTATGGTGATACATATAATGGGGGTAATCCATACTATGTTGACCACTTAAATGCTTTGAAAGATGCTGGTATTATGAACAATATTTCTGCTCCAAACGCTCCTGAAATCAGAGGTTATGTAATGCTTATGATGCAAAGAGCTGATGAAGGTACAGTTCCAGAGATTTGTACTACTCCAGAAAACACTCTTTCTTGTACGCTATGATTGGATTCTTGTCCAGACGAATGTACAAAGACTGAAGCTGCAAAAGATGGAACTTTAGATGTTAGTCTACTTAGTTCTGATGGATGAGATGTTCCTTATGGAATTTCTTCATTACCTGTAGCTACATATAAATTTACTGCTGATAAAGACGTAAGACTTGATTCAGTAGTAGTTAAAAGATTTGGATATTTCACATCTACTAATATTCCAAGTGCAGCTTTATTTATCAATGGATGAAGAGTTTCTAAGGTAGCAAGCTTTAGCTCTAGTTCAGATGAAGCTACTATGACTATTACAAATGGATATGAAATCAAGGCTTGAGAAACTGTAAACATAGCTGTTCATGTTGCTTTGTTAAACAATTCTAACACTGACCAATTTTATGTAAAATTATTAAGTGTTGATTCTACAGCTGAAAATGTTGATCTAGCTTCCAATCTAACTTCAGACACATTTAAGATAGTTACTACAGCTACTCCATATCTTACTTTTGATGATGGTAGTACTTCTGAAAATCCAAAAGCTGGTGAAACTTCAGCAGATTTGTTTGAGTTCACTATAGATAATCCAAGTGCAAATGACCAAGACATTAATTTAACATCTATTACTTTCAAAGAAAATGGAGGTACTATAGATGAGGCTGATGAATTGGAGAACTTCAAACTTCTTGTGGACGGATCTACAGTTGCTACAGCTGACAAAATAACAGGTAAATATGTAATATTCAATTTGGAAGATGGTTATCTTATCAAAGAATGAAAAACACCTACATTTACTGTTCAAGCTGACGTTCTATGAGAATCAGCTAATGACACAATTATGTTCACTCTTGATAATGCAATGGATATAGTTGCTATAGGTGATAAATATGACAAACCAGCACGTATAGCTATCACAACCAATGCTATGGACACAGTAACAGTTTCTGCTGGTAAAATAACATTAACTAGAATTAACCCTCCTAGTACAGATCTTCTTGGAAACAAAAAAGATCAGTTCTTGGGTGCTCTAACAATAACTAACAATGCTTGAGAGAGTCTTAAACTTCAAACATTGAAACTTAATTTAACAGGTACTGCAACTCCTGCATTAGATACAGTAAAAATAAGATTATGATCTACTACAGCATCTCCAGTTGAATTAACAGCAAGCTGAAATACTGGTCGAGCAGAAACTAGTTTAGAAAAATCAATTGGTTCTAAATTGACTGTATATGTTTATGCTGATACTATAGACACAGGAATGGATGCAAGGACACTTAGAATGTCTTTGAATGGAGTTAACGCTAACACATCAAACTTCTTAATAGAAGAAACAGCTAATGATACTGATGTAACAGATATTGCTCCAACATCATTAACTTGGTCAAATATGCTTGGTAAAGATGCTAGCTTAACATTAACTAATGTTATTCTTGGTGACAAAACTGTTTCTGAGTGAACAGAATCTGTAGAAGCTTTGAAATTCAAAATTAAAGCTGGTGCAGCATATGGTACAAAACTTAAGAAATTCACATTTGCTTCTGCTGGAGTAGATTCTGACACTGTAACTATGGCTAAACTTTACAAGGGAACAACAGAAATCCCTGCAACAGTAAACAATGGAACTATAGTTATAGATGAAGATCAAACTATTGCTGCTGGAGTAACACAAGAATTTACTTTGAAACTAGATATCGCTAACAATCCAGAAGTGACAGGATTTGCATACTATCTTTCTTGAGCTATGATAGAAGCTGAAGATTTGTCAGTAGACAAAGATACAGTAACCATAACAGGAAGAGTTACAGGTAGAACAATAACTGTTACTGAGGTTTGAACACTTCAAGCTGCTTATGAGTCTACAGTAACCAACAATAAATATAATAAAAACATTCTTGCTGGAGAAACAGAAACAGTTGCTGAATATAGTTTATATTCTAAATACGAAGTAATAAATATATGAAAAGCAGTTGTTACTTTTGCTGGTGACACAGATATAGACAACTCTGTACTTGATGTAAAATTGTTCTATAATGGAAACGAAGTTGCTTCTGATCCAACTTGGGACAGTACTGGACAAATAGCAACATTTGATGATTTAGATTTCGATACAATAAAAGACACTAAGACACCATTATTAGTAAAGGTTATATCTAAGCAAATCAATGAAGATGGTGGAGAGACAGTAACAGCAAGTTATGTTACTAGTATTGTCTTAGATACCATGAAATGAAAAGATTCTGGTGATGACATTACTGTTTCAACAACAAGTGATAATGCAAAAACATTTGATATCGTTCCAGTAAAAATAACTCCTTCAGTTGCTACTATTGGCGCATCAAATACTAATATTGTAATCACAGCAGAGGAAAATAGTAACACAAAGACAGATGGTACAGAAGCGAAAGCTACATTATCTGGAATGACATTTACTGTAGAGGGTAGTAATAGTTCTCTTTACAAGATATACCTAAAAGATGCTACTAATTCAACATTAGGTAATGTTATTGTTACTGCAGATTGAGACTATGAAATTGGTGCTATTGCTACAGAGCTTTCTAATGGACCTACTACATTCTACATTACTACTTCATTAACTGGAAGCAGTACTAACACATATTTTGATGTATCATTGAAGAGTATCAAATACTACACTAATGTAACTTGAACACTTCTAGATGCTCAATTCGGTGCCGCTAAAGCACTTCTTCATAGATAATTAGTTAATCATAGATTAATTATATTATAATCATAAAGAAAAAAATCTCTCCGTGCCCCGCTTTAGCGGGGTGAAGGAAGGGATTTTTTTTCATAATATAAAGAAAACATTTTATCTTATTTTAGATAATGTTTAATCCATCTTTTAATTAAACTGATTGCACAAATCCTCCTGTCCTTCGGACCACCTCCCGCTGAATTACCGGGACAGGCTCTCCTTTATCAAGGAGGACAAGAAAGAATTATTTTGTGTCCCTTGATAAAGGGTCCCGTAGTACTACGGGATAGAGTAGGGATTTATTAAATTATTTTTTACTTCATTTTTTTAATCCATCTTTTAATTAATCATATAGCTGCCATAACAAAAACGCAAATTCCTACTATTACAAAACTATTTTGTATTCACATAAACACGGCTAAAACACCAAATCCGATTGATCAAAATATATCTCCAAACCTTCCAACAAACTCTCCAAATCATGTGATAGTTCCAGCATGATGACTATCAGCATTATCAGATATGAGTCATGAAATCACAGGACGGATCAAAGCTAAGCCAAGTGATATTCCAAATGAGATTGTTAATATTCAAGCGAATCACTCCTTGAATCAAAGCAGCGCAAAAAGTAATGACAAAAACAACAGCACAATCAGAATAAATTTCTTTTTATTATATCTATCTGCAATCTCTCAGGAAAAAAATTCTATCAAATAGGGGATTCTCATCACAGCAAAAATAATAGCTATCTGTGAAAGCGTAAGATGATTCTGTAAGGAAACTATAGGTATAAAAATAAATCCAATATAATTAAGAACATTGAACAAAAATTCAAATCCAAACGCATGATAAAGTTTATGTGAGAATCATTTACTAGCTTCCCAAACGCTTTTAATCCATCTAAAACCAAAAATCTCACGCATAAATTGATGGATAAAACTTTCCTTTCACAAAAATTCCTTTAATTTTTTCTTACTGAGATTTGGTAGTTTTTCATCAATGAAAAATGATATCACAGAAAATATACTTACAAATAGGAATAGATAATGTATATCAACTCGCTTAATGAGGACAGATGCAATCAATGCACCAATAACATAAGCAAAGTTTGCACTAGAAAAATATAATCAAAATACAGAACTTCTATTGTTTTTTCTAGAATGCTCACGAATAAATGTTTGATATGTTATCATAAGTCAGGCAGTAGCAATTCAGTTCAAAATGATAGCGACTAACAATATCCACATTGAATGATAAACTCATGCCAAGAAATATAAAATTCCAGTAATAAAATAAATTCATTTACTTAGAAATATTATAAATTTTATATTTGAATGATCATCAAGCTTACCTATTGGGATAGAAAAAATCATTCTTATCAAAGCCAGGATTGCTCATCCCACAGAGATAAGAAATATATTATTAACTATGGTTTTTGCATAAACAGAGAAAAATGTATCAGCTCCCAATCATCGACCAAGAAGAAAAAGAAAAATAGATAAAGAGATTATTCTGATCGAAACTGGGATAGAAAAGAAATCTTTTTTTATTACTTTAAATATCGATTCATGTTCGTTATTTTGCTCAGTCATCAAATATAATAGGAATAAATGAATTTGTATAATAATGTAGAGACACGCTGAGGCGTGTCTAAGACATACCATCGGTATGTCTCTACCAACACAATCTTACTCAAAAAATTTTTTTTGTCAAAAAAATACAATTGCTTCGCAGAAATAAATAACTTCATTTTTTTTATTTTATCATAATGTAGAGACACGCTGAGGCGTGTCTAAGACATACCATCGGTATGTCTCTACTACGAAAAATAATTATATTCAAAAAAAGCCGGATTATCATTTTAAAAATATCCGACAACTAAAGACTAAGGACTATTTTCTATCTTGTATGAATGTTTTTTCTCAATTTATTTCTTGTCCAACCGGAAATTGGAGCATCAACCATTTCAGACCCACCTGAAGGAGTTTTGATATATCTATATCCATCAGGATCAACTCTCAATCTTGTTTCTCGACAAATTTTTCTACCCCTAAGAAACCAGGTATAATCGTGTCATTTTGGATTTGATTGTACTCAGATGACACCCAATTCCTTACCTTCATCTATACTCAATTTTCTTTTGGGATATTCAAATCTCTTAGTTCATCTAAGCCTATTCGCAAGCTTTTGCTGCTGAGCTTTTTTCTTGGCTATTCATTGTTTATTTGTTCTTCCTCACATTTCAAAGAATGATAAATGATAAATTTTAAATTATAGATTAAGGATAATAATATAATCAAAAGCTGAATAAATTCAATAACATTAGTAATTAGAACATTAAAACGTTAATAATTAGCATTCAGCATCCAGCATATAGCATTTTAATTTATATCAAACCTAAATTGCCCATCTTTGTAGATTATTTTTTCTTCTCCATTACTTAATATTGCAGTCACGATTCTATCAGTAGTCGAAATTATATCTTTGTGTTCTACACACTCATTAAATCAGAGTCTTTTTAAATCACTTTTTTTCAATTTACTTTTATCTCATCTATAAGATTCAACATACGAACTTCAGATTGCTATATGAGTATTCCCGTATTCTCAACCCATGTTTTCATCATAAAGAACATCTCACATAAATTTAGTAATATGTGAAAGTCTATTATCAGTCAAAGAGAATTCTCCAACTTTATTAGCATTCGAAATATTTATAATCTCTTTCAACAATTCCTTATTCTCTTGTGCAGAAAATTCAGTAATAATTCATTTTTCAAATTTTAAACTTATTCATTTTATCACACTTCCATAAATATAAAGCGGCTGATTAAATTTGATTCGGCCCTGAGTTCATCTTCGATCAGGTGATGTGTAAATTTCAAACGAAGGAATGTTCTGTCATCATCCACCGCATCGTTTTCTATCCAATCAGATTTTAATTTTTAAATCAACATCTTCTCACTGAACTTTAACCCACTCGATAGGCAAGGTATTAAGCCGGTTTCTAATTTCTTTTATTCAGTTAGAAGTCTTCTGCCATTGTGCGATAGGATCAGGATAATCAAGGAAACAAGCTTTTCTTATCTGTTCTCGATATTCTTCTTGAGATAAACCAGCATCATCAGCCATAGCTTGTGTCCCATACAAAGCAATCGTCCAAGACATCTTTCATTCATTTTCTTTTTTGATACGTAACTCTTTATATTTTTTACGTGAAGAAACTCTATCTGCTATCTTTTTCCCATCAATTCATTTCAATTCATATTTATCATGTTCGGCGAGAATTGTAATTACATGAGTCATTTGTTTAACCTTACCCTGTAAATAATGAGATGGATAAAATCTGATTTGCTGGTCACTAGCATTTTCATAAAAATGTCTTGCTACTCCATCAGGTAAATATTCAAAAATTCCATGTGCTCAGTTTTCTAGTATCGCCTTTTGTAAAGGCAGGTAAAATGGTTTGGCACATTCAGGAATCTGAACAAAAATTACCTCATCCTTATTGGTTCATTTACCATTTCGTAAAGCAAATTTCACAAGCACATCAGCATACTTTTTTAAAAGATCGTAGTTTGGCGTGAACATTTAGTAAAATATAAAATATTAAAAGACTTTTAAATTTAGTAACTCAATTATGAGTTATGAATTATGAGTTATGAATGAATTAACAAAATAAATTATGAATTAACAAACAAAATAATTTAAAACAAATAGACAAAATAAATTAAAATAAAATAAATTACAAATTATTTTTGATGTTAATTGATGTCGTTTTAGTAATTTTTGTAAGAATACTTATTATATTTTCAATCTCTTGAATATATTTTGTATAATTTAAATTAACAATTTTACTTTGATCTAATAATAAAATCCAATATTTAGTTTCTCTAGCTTCTTTGGCAGCTATAAACATTTTTGATAAGAAATCTTTCTTGCTTTGTGCCGAAGTCGCCTCTTGAACATTAGCTCCAACACTAGTTCAACTCCTTAAAAGTTGTTTAGATAATACAAATTCATTATTAGCTTTCAGTTTCTTATAAAGTTCTATAACTTCCAATGCGAAATTAAATGACTTTTCTTTGATAATATTCTCACTCATTTATTTATTTTTAATTTTAAAATAATTCAACATTCATCATTCCTAATTCATAATTATATTTTAAGTCGTTTCATCTTCCGATGAATCAAAATTTGCATTAGCCTACGAATGGGATTGAACCATCGACCTCTCCCTTACCATGGGAGTGCTCTACCAACTGAGCTACGTAGGCAAAATTTTTAATTCATCGAGGATCCTCGGAAAATCGCTTATAATAATATTTCTCTTACTTATTTAGTAGATTTTTCGGGACTTACCATGGGAGTGCTCTACCAACTGAGCTACGTAGGCAAATTTTGAAAATTCATCGAGGATCCTCGAAAAATCGTTTATAATATTATATATTATTCTTATTTAGTAGATTTTTCGGGACTTACCATGGACGCGTTCTAACCGGCTGAACTATTCTGGCAGAGAAAAAGCTACAAGGCATCAAAGTTTCAAAGTTGCATCACAAAGTTTATCAATGTTTATCGCGAAGCTTTTATCAATGTTTATCAATTTTATTTCTAATTTTCCCCTTTCTTTTTTCAATCACGAATTCCAAATCATATCATTTTTAATAAATAATGGTTATTCCTCTTATTTTTACTGTCCCAAAATTTGACAAATATTCTTTTTTGGATAAAATTAGAGTTAAGTTTTAAATTGTTACATTTTTATGATGCAAGACCAATGAAAAATAGTCGATTTAAAAATAGAGAATATCGAAGAAAAGTCCAGTTTAAATGCCGAAGAGAAAAGATTGATAGAAGAAGATTTACAGCATATAAATCTAGAGATAGAACAGCAATTTTTGAAATTCAAAGTAGAGACAGAAAGTAATTGAATAAACAAATTTAATGATTGGGTAGATCAAAGAATTAAAAATAGCAAAGACCAAATGCTAAAATTAGTTACCCAAAACTTCCAATTCGAACTTATTGAACTTCAAAAACAAATTGCTTAAACATTTTATACATTTTACATCATTTATCATGACCAAAAAGCAGTACATCATCAAGATACTAAACAAACTCAGACCTACTCGAGAATTGGCTTGATGATTAGCGATTCTTGTCGAAAAATGAGATCTTGACAACAAACTTATTAATCAGCTTTTTGATATACTCAAAAAAATAGTTCATAAAACTTACACCAAAATACAATCCCAAAAAGTTCAAAAAAGTATTGAACTTATAGAGAAAATGAAACATCAAGAAATGGATAGTAGGGTTGATCAAAATTTGGAAAATATGTTGAATGATATTTAATTCTTTATTTTAAACATGCCAGAAGGACTAATAGAACAGCTAAAGAAAGAAACGGAAAAAAAAGACAACGAAGAAGTGGGTAAACTAGAAACAGAAGAACTCAAAAAAATACTAGAATGAAGTGAATTCGATATAAAAGAAGAATTTAAGGATATCAAAGACGATCTTAAAAATTGGCTACAAAAGAATAAGAACGATATTTTGGATGTTATCAAGCAAATTACCTGATTAGGAAAGAATGATTCAAACGAAATAGAACTCCTAAAAATCGAATTAAAAAACATCGGGCTAAAAGAAGAGAAAAAAAAGGAAGAAAAAGAAGATAAATTTGAAAATATCGATAGTGATTATGATTTTAATATAACTTTTTATAAATATTGAAATGAAAGTATCACTTGAGCTTGAGACGAAAAAGAATTAGTTATAGAACAATTAAAAAATATAAAAAAAGAATTAAGAGATAAATTATTAGATTTTTTAAAAACAAATGAAATCAAAAAATTTCAAATAGAAATCTGAATGAAAGAGAATGATTCAGATAAAGTAAACAAGGCAGATTGATATTTCTGACCCAAAACATTTAATAAATTAAAAAATTTTGCCAAACAAAACCCAGTTGATAAAACAACAGAAACAGAGCAAAAAGACAAATGAGAAAAAAACACAATAGATAAAACTAATGACAATAACATAATAACTGAAGATAAAACGAAGACAAAAAATGAAGTCATAAATAATAAAACGAAAACGACAGATAAAATCACAGATGAAAAAAATATTATCAAAGAAACTGATAATCCTAACATCGTCAAAGAGGAAGATGAAGAAAAAAAACCACCAAGAGAATATACAAAATCTCCAGAATACATTGATGAAAAAAATAATAAGTACACCAAAATAGATAAAATCAAATATGCTAATTTAGAAAAAAATAAAGTGAATAATTACAGAGATGCACCTCGTGATAAGAAAAAAGCTATTCAATGAATTTTGGATTATGCAAAGAAATCTGAACTTAGAAGCGTCAATCGAGATGATCTTACGGAGATTTTAGACAATATTTTAGACACGTCATTTATTCAAGAAGTATTGGATGATGAAGATAATACCAAAATTGATAAGGATAAATTCAAGACAAAATTTAAAAAAGAATTTGTTAAAACAGACAAATATGATAGAAAATGAATTCTCAATACCAAAGAAATAAATAAGATAGCCGACATCATACAGGCATGATTAAATGATGATACTGTTCGAGATAAACTTCAAAGATTGGCGGACATATGAGATGCTAGCAAAAACATAAATTATACTTCAACATTCACAGATGAAACCCTTATCAAATCAGTATCAGCAGATAAAATATTTCTATTCTTATGTGATTTCGATAACAATTGAACAGTAGATAGCTCTGATATTAATAAGAAGGAAAAAAGAAAAAATAAAACAAGAGATACTTGATCCATGATGTGATGACAACTTTATACCAATCTTACTCTTTATGCTGATATAGTTCGAGAAGATATCGATGGAGATGGAATACAGGAGAAAAAGATTATAGAATGAGCCAAAACATCAGCTTTGATATCCAATATTTTAAATGCTGTATATTCTCGCACAGAGAATTCTTCTCTCAAAAAAGCAATTGATTATTTTATCAAAACAAGTTGACCTGATTATACTCCAGAAGAATTTTACAATCTTATTCAGTCTTGAAAATATGAAGATTCTAATGGAGAAATAAAAGACACTTCATCTACTATGGATATCAAACAATTTATGAGATCACTTGGGAATTGGTTAAACGAATGAAGGGATCTTTCAGAAATGTTCAACTCCAAAGAAAATATCAAAAATATACTTTCTCAAGAAGTTAAATTTTATAAAGATTATACTGTGGATTTACATTCTTCAGATCCATTTTGCGCGGTCTTCGAATGAAAATTCAAAACATCAGTGTCAGAAATAAGCGAATTACAAAAACTTTATAACGAAGGTAAATTAGAAGGAGTAAGACAAACATTTGCAAATCAAATGATGAGAACAGTCAATCTCATTACAGATTTAATATATCTTGATTTCTCACAAAGATGAATTAGTCCACTAACAGCTATAGCTGGTGTCTTTTCTTGATCCAAAATTTGAGCAATAAATTATACATTTTATAACCCTGATTGAACTGTCAATGAAAAGGAAACCAGAACTGCTTTGGGAGAATACATAACAAGAAGATTTATGCCAAGCATATGATTGGCTGTAGATGAAAATTGAAATCCAGTTTTAGGATGATCTCTTAAACGAGAAAAAACATCAGATGATCTTAGTAATAGATTTTGAGCATTATTCACATGAAATATTAATCCAGTAAGATCCATCCTTGATTGAGAAGTGAAATTTAATTTCAATTTATGATTAGATGAAGCTCGACAAATCAATAAAGCTAATGTTAAAAAATTAGATACAAAAAAACCAATACCAGTAAATAGAATCTGAATAGAAGAATGAGTAGGTCTAAACCTTCAATCCATCTCTCCATATTTGTGAGTTTTCTTTGAAAGAGATTTTCCTGCTGGTATAGAACAAAAAGCAAGAGTGTTTGATAAAATGATGAAAGGAGTTTTGTGAATGGATAAATCACTTTTGTATGAATGATGATTCCCAATCTATGAAGATATCGCTAGTTTCAAATCAGGATTAAACTCTTCGCTTGATAAAAAAATAACTTCTAATTCAGATTTAAAAGATAATGAACTATTTTTTAGAGATATGATAGAGGAACTTGGAAACCAAATGGAATTTTCATGAGTATTCGATCTTATCAAAGAGCAAAAAGGTATAGGAGACAAAGAGACTATTTTGAAATTTGTTTATTCTGCATTCATCAATGGTTTTCATGAAAACGCAATCAATCAAAAATTTTATGAACAATTAAACAAATGAATTAAACTTACTAAGTTTGGTGTGAGAGTAAAACTTACAGAGATTCTAATCAACGCATGAGTTGGTGCTGGTATATGACTAGTATGATGACCATTTGGATCTCTTATTTGATGATGAGTAGGAACTTTAGTTGGTATGGCAAGATTTTCAACATACAAAACAAGTTATGTAGAAGATGCCACCAAATCATGGTATAACTATCGTAAAATAGAAAACTGATATTGATCTACCAATATAGGTCCTGAAGCTAGCAAAGATTTCGATAAATTACAAACATCATTAGAAAATTTACTTAATCCTACAAGTAAGAACCTAAAAGTAGAAATCAAAGACTGAATCATAAGCATCGTTCCTGATTCGAAATATGAAAAAATTTGACCAAGTGTTTGCGATCATATAAATGTATATTACAACAAGAACAATAAAAATCAGATTTCTTTCGATGGTAATAAATTACTCATATGATGAGCGCCTATTCGTATAACACATAATGTCAAAAGAGACAAAACAGAGACATTTCTATTTATATGAGAGGACCCCAATAAACCATGAGTTTGAATGACGAAATTAACAAAAACCAGCATTATCGACAAAGATTTGAAACCAAATAAAATAGAAGAGAAAATCTACTATAAAGAGCGAGATCTTATTTCTATCACAACAAAAATATGAGAAAATTCTGTGCTGTTACCATTCAAGGATGAGATTTTAAAATGATGCTTCGATGCCAAGTGACACTTACTAACAACATGAGAAGAAGTAACAACCTGAACGCTCAAAATTACCAGAAAAGTTGATGGAACTTTTGGAATTGTTTACGATAAGACAAGCCCAACGGATAAATTAGATATAAAATATACAAGAGAAAAAGAAATCAAAAAAGAAACAGTAAAAGAAAAATGATTTGTCGTAGAGACAGAAATTAATTTAGACAAGTTATTTAACTTCGAGGCTTGAACAGATTTATACAAAGCACAGGATCTATTAAATACTTTACAACCAACGATAAAGCAAGATGAACGAAAAAAATTAACAGATTTTTATGATCTTATGGCTAGTGCTTCTAATATTATTTGAAATACTTGAGAGATAGATAAGGAAGAGATTGATAAAGCAATTTGAAGTTTGACCAAAATCCTTTGAGAAACCAACGAATTATCAAAATTTATAAAAGAACTTCCGTCAGAGGATTATGAAACTCGCGCATACATTATAGACAGAATCAAACAGACATTTGCAATAGAAGATGGATATCAGAATTTAACAATCAATAAATTATTTAAAGCAAGAAAAGAACATTATAAAACCTTATCTTCTGCGTGATTACCAAATTTCCCTTCTGGTATAGACAGAAGTTTGATTACAGGTAAATGAAATTTAGATGCAAAATTTGATTTAAACCAAAAAAAGAAATATGAAAATCTGATTTGATACACAGCATTTTATAGATGACAGAAAAATTCTAACAATCGAAGATATTCTATGACAGCCCCATGAGACACATCAGTTTATGGTAATTTTATAAGCGATCCATTGAAATTAGATAATTTAAGCAAATCTAAAGAATGGTTCATTGCTAATTTAAAAGTAAACAAATACGAAAGAGAACTTTTGCTAAAAAGCATTTCAACTAAAATACCGAAAGATTACAAAGATTATATAACCTCAGACAATCTTTTGGGCTTTCTAGATAAATGAGAACTTTCTATTGACAATTGAAAGAAAATAATTAAGCTAAATGCTGATTATGTTTTCTATTTATTATGAGAATGTGCCAACGAGTCATTATGATTAAGAGTAAATTCTGTTAAAATTACAGATAATCAAACTGTTTATGAAACAGAGAAATGAATCATACATATTCATGAAGATTATGAATGAACTATCGATATGTCATGATGAATGTCATGAAAGATGACTTGATGATATCAATACAAAAAATTAGGCGTTGATATTTCTACATGAGCTTACAATTCTGACTATGATGCAAGGATTTCCCAAAGAGATCTTAATCTGGTATGAGTTTTCACAAAGTGATCAAAAGAAATTGACAACCAATGAGTTGATGAAGAAACTGACAACCAATGAACTAAGAAAGGAAACTGAAAAGATAATCAATGAACATGAATAAAGAAACCAATAGATAATCAATGAACATGACGCAAAAACAATAATCAATGAACATGAAATCAAAAATTATAATCAATGATGATAAGATTTATTTTAATAAATTACTCTCAATGAAGAAACTTATTCTAGGCTTGTTTATATTCATTACAAGTTTGTCAGTGTTTGCTTATGCAGAAAGTATAGCAACGCTTAATTCTTCTATGACTGTAAATCAATCATTAATTTTATCAAACCTAGATTCATATCGACAAACATGTATTGATGAAACATTAAATGATGATAATCTCTTCGGAGCTTATTACGTGGATGATAATATAAGACCAGATTTCTATTATACATATTCTAATACCAACAACTCCAAAGTAAGAGGTATTTTAGATTGATCAGAAATATTAGTTTATAATCCATGAACATTTGTCAGCAATTGACAATTTAGTTTTCTTTCAAATATCAATCCAAATTTAAATCCTACCATAACTGTTTATGTGACACAGATGTTAAATCCAGTTAGGATTATTTGAAATTCCGTTTGAAGAGCTAATACAGCATGAATGTATATCTTACACTGAAGATATCAAACATATACATCAGCTGGATCCAATAGTTCAAACAACTATGGTTACAAAACTAGTCTTTCACAAACTAATCAAACGTATTATAACAAAAATTTGATATATCCAGAAGCAGCAGTTGATCGTTATTCTTGTGTAAAATATTTCGTTGCAAAATGTTGAGATGGAGTACAAGATAATGAATCCAAAAATTGAAATGCAAATACAAATGGTAAAAATTGAATTCTTGTAAATTGAAAAATTATTCCTTGGGAAGCTACACCTCCAGAAGAAGAGTGTGATTGAACAGACGGAGTGCCATCTTGATATACTTGTAATTCATCTTGTCAATTAGTTCAGATTAATAAATCTTGTTTATCTATCAGATATGATTTTCATTTAACTGGTTGAGTTACTAATACAGTCATCGTACCTCCATCAAGCAGTCCAACAACTAACGAGTGAAATGACGTAACTATAACTTGTAATACAAGCAATTTTACAAAAACACCATACGTAGTTTTTTGGCAGTCCGGAAATATGTTCGCACAAAATGTAGCCTCTCCAGCAAATTTCTATAATTTACAACCATGATCATATCAGGTAAGATGTGTGGAAGGTTTAGGTTGAGCAGAAATCGGTGGTTATTGTAATGGACAAATTAATGTAAACCATTTATCCCCAACATTAAATATTAACAAATATTTGCTGAACAATATTCTTTATCGTTCAGGTGATTTAGTGTGATTTAAAGTTGATTTTTCTAATTCGTGATCATGAACAGCACATGCTGTTATATTTGAAGATATCTTACCATTATGATTAGATTACGTTTCACATACTACAGTGGGGATCCCATCTCCAAGTTATTTTTCAGTTCATTTTCAAGGATGACATCGACTTGTTACATATACATGATTTAATCTTAATCCATGACAAGGGGGATACATGATCATTACATGAAGATACAATTGAAATCCTTTAGACAGAACAAATCGATCAACCATTCAAAGCACAGAGAATCCAATTATTTATTCCAATGCAATTTTCAATATTTATTCACCAACAACCAATCTTTCAATTATCAAAAATATAAACAAATCAATTTTCTATTTATGAGAAAATCTTGGATTCACAATAGCAGTAACAAATAATTGACCAGATGTTGCTGATACAGTTCAAATTCAAGATCTTTGGCCAAACATTTCCTGCATTATTCCATTATGATCACGAACTTCCAATATGCCACTGACATTTACAAACACTTCCAATCCTTATACTTGGATGTTGAATGGACCATTAGCAGTTGGACAAACAATATATCTTTATCTTTCATGAGTAGTGGCCAACAACACATCTTGTATTGGTAATTATCTAAATACATGAACTCTGACTTATACTATCAATTGACAAACCAAATACTGACAGGATTATAAACCTTTCGTTGTTATTGGGACACCAATAGTAAATGTTGATTTTGTAAAAACACTTATTCAATGATGAAACAAAAAATGAGATGCGATCTCATTCCTTTTAACATATCAAAACAAAGGAAGCGTAAGGCTTGATTCATTCGATATCGTAGATTATCGACCGTGACTTTTGAATTTTACTTCAGCAAGTATCATGCCAAACGTTCAAATACCAACAGCAAATTGACAAGAACTTAGACGATTCTTTAACTATCCATTACTTCCATGACAATGATGAACCATCACTCTTTATGGAACAATAAAATAAAAATTAGTCAGTAGTCGATAGTTTATAGTCAATAGCAAAAAATTTATTTAACTATTAACCACTGACAATTGACCAACACAAATTTAATGCTTTATAATCTTAGTAATAATTCATGAAAAAAATTCTAATAACATTTATAATCTGATTAATATCCTTGGTTTGACTAGCCCTAGCTGCTGACACAGACATTCTTTCTTTCACGCCAGCCAGTCAATATGGAATTTCATGAAGTTTGGTTAGTTTCAATTTCACAGTAAAAAATAATTCAACATGAGATAGATACATAAGATTATCATTACCGTCAGAGGTAGATTTTGTAAATTCATCTACATTGCCATTCAATACTCCTGCTTTGAGTTTATGAATAGAACATAATCCATATCGAATATTATCTGCATGATCACAAATCACAATTGATTTTACTTGACAGATTGTTTGACGAAAACTTTTGGGATTTTCTTATACTGATATCCAAGCACAAATACATATCACGACCTGATACAATCAGGTATTTATATTAACTTCAGCCGTAGTCAACATTTTGCCAATAGGGGATTTACAAATAATCAAAAAAGTTGTTTGACCTTATCCAAATAAATCATGAGATGTTATAAATTATCTTATAATAGTACAAAATATTTGATCCAATATTATTACATGAATAAATGTAGTAGACGTCTTTCCTACTAATTTTTTAATTTTCCCTTGGTACTGATTAGTCGATGGAGTAACACAAGTTCCAACCTTATATAATTCTAAAGCAGATAATTATAAGTTTACATTAAAAAATTTACAACCAGGAAATTATTCAGAAATCAACATTCAATGAACACTCAAACAAGATTTTTCTGCTAATACTAAATTTTGTAACGAGGCATTTATCTTAATAAACAATAATCAATTTTCTACGACCAACGATAATTCTTCAGATTGCTGGACTATTCCATGAGCTCCAGATTTACGAATCAAAAAAACTTTAATATCAGCTAATCCAGCGGTTTCATGAGATTTAGTTTGATTCCTTATTACATATTGAAATAGCTGAACTCAAACTGCTAGCGAAGTTTTCATAGAAGATATATTTCCTCCACAACTTACACCTACGGCAGGGACAATATTCCCAATGTGAGATATCAATCCTTGAGCAGGTTGATCATTTATTTTTACATGACGTCTCAACCAAAATTACCCGATAGGTACAATTTTTTCTAACTCAGTTAAAACTTTTGTTAGTTCGTGAATCATGGAAACAAATATGACTAACAATACATCTTCAGCGACATGAATAGTCAAAGAAATTTCTAAACTTTTCATAAATATTAAAGCGAATAATTTGACTAGATCAAACATGGATTTACCAAATCCTGACACACAAATCTGAGCAGTAGCATGAGATGTCGTTCAACTTACCATTACTTACTGGAACAATTGAAATGCTTCATCTCTCAATACTATTATATCATTGCTATGATTAAATTGATTCATCTCTATTTGAACATTCAATCCAAGCATTGGTACATTACTACCAAACCAAAATGGAACAATTATTATTACTTGAATTATATGACCACAAAATTTCATTTCATTTACACCTATCGCAACCATTTCAAACAGCACAAATATTTCAGCAACAGATGATGTTAATATTCTTGAACCACTTACATGCGGTGATTGATTGATTACTAGAACAGAGAAATGCGATACAAACTGACAAATTTGAGTTATGCTTTCATGACAAGTTTGTGAAAATCAACAATGAATGTGTGTGATAGTTACCAAAAGTATTGTAAATTTAGCATGTCTGAATTATTCATATATCAATCCTCAAACTAATACAATCTGAACATGAACTATTTGTAGCTCTGTTCCAATCCTGATAGATAATTCTTCATGTTCTTCTCTGACATCGTCTACTCCTATCAAGACATCAAATGGATATTCAGTTAATTTTGCTTGTCAGGCAAATAATGGAAATAATTCTACTCCTATTAGAATAGATTGTTGAAATTGAAATTCAGTTTATTGATTTGGAACATCACTTCATGGTACATGTAATTATAGTGCATGATTTATCGGCAACGCTCAATGTATGGTAGCGAACGACACAAATAATCCTTCATGTAGACAATCAGTATCTCTCAATGCTGGTCAGTGTAAATCATTAGAGGCATTAGATTGAAATATAATAATAGTAGATGAAGATGATGGTGAATGACAAGCAGATTTCTTATGTGAAACAAATAACTGAGTCCTAGCAAACAAAATCCAAATAGATTGTTGAAACGGAGATAAATATTCAGACCTTGGCGTTTCATCACTTCGTGCCACTTGTAAATATAATGTAAATAACCCACCAAAAAATTTTACAGTAAAATGTGACGTTGATGGATCTTCTAATAATCAATGTGAACAAGATATCATAGTAGATCTTTGAACTTTCTGAAGATGTGGAGATGGTATTCGTCAATGATATGAAAAATGTGATGAATGAGAAAACAATGGCCAACCAGGATATAACTGTACCGAAAATTGTGATATCCCTTCTTATTCAACAGTAGCATGTTTCAATGTCGGTAATACAAATCTTTCACTGCAACCATGAGAATATTTGCCTTTTTGGCGAACAATAGAAAATTCAGATGAATTAGTTTCTACTTGTAATTCTAGTAATGTTAATAAAGTAAGAAAAAGTAGTTTAAGATGTGACTTTAAATTTTATAACTGAATTGACAAAGAATCTGATTGAACGACTTGGAAAACAATTCTTGATAAAGATTGTAATTCCGACAATCGGAATTGAAAAACTATTTTCAATTATTTACTCAACGACATATGAAAGGATCGATGGTCACTTCAACATGCATTTGGTAAATATTATTTCCAAATACCTACCGTATCAACTTATGGAGAATACAAAATAGTTTTGGATGAGATAAGATATGATTATTGTGATTGAGATGATCGACAAACATGAGTTCCTGTTAAAAGACTTTGTGATGTAGATTTCGTTCTCACTAAACCATATCTAGCACAGAAAAGTTCTTTTGGTGTGACTCCTAAAGCTACTAATATCAAACTACAAGGATTCAAAGATATCAAATGAAATGATCTTATCAACAAAACAGATCTAGCTTCTATCATGGTTCTTGATGAATCAGATTATAATGGTTGAACTAAGATTAAAAGTTTGATGACTACATTTATTAGTAAATATGAAAAATTAGCCATCAAATATTCAACTCTTCCAGACTGAACAATAGTTAGTAAAGTTCCATGACAACAAATTTTTGTTTTCAAAGGAAACTGACAAACAGTTACTCGAGATGAATCAGCCAATTGATATTCCAAACCATTCACAGCTATATTTGATAATGTTAATTTGATTGTTAAATGATCTATTCTCAAAACAAACTGAATGTTCCTGGTACACAATGGAGTTATCAAATTCCAAGAACCTGACACAAATAAATGTTATTTTACTCAAACCGTTCAATGAATCTTTATTACAGATATATGATTCGGCTCACCTGTAAATTTAAGTAATGACACTTTGACCACACCTCGATGCGAATACGGTTGACTACATATCAAATGAGTTTTGATATGAAACGGCTTGGATGATTTAGTTAAATCTAGAAGATCACAGCTCAATCATCGATTCATGACATCTTCAAGTTCTGAAAGTGCAATCAAGGCAGAAAGAAGAAATGAAATATTTAATTGAGCATCAGTGCTTATCGAGTATAGCCCAAGTTTATGGAATGCATTACCTCCAGGAGCAGATGAATTTACAAAACAATTATCAGTCTACAAAAAATAAAAAATTTAATTTATAATTATTATTCACATGAAATCAGTCAATCTAGGAGATCTTCGTAATTTAGATCAAAATCCAAAAGTTAAAGATTATCTTAATACTTTTATGCTACAAAAATCTAAAGAACTTGGAGACGACAAAGCGATAAAATATTTTAATACAGATCCCAAATTTAGAAATCTATTAAAAACAATAAGAAAAGGTAAGTTAGACATCCAAAATGTTATTGATTTTTTTGCCGAAAAAGAGAAAAAATTTATGATATTTTCTGCTGAAATATTTTGAGATAAAATAAAAATCCAAATTAAAGGTGGTGATGTGATGATTGAACCTAAAGAGGCACCACAGGATTTATTGCAGAATTATAAAAATTATTATTACATTGAAAATTTAGTACAGACAGGTAATCCAGCGATTAAGGATGTAATAAATATACGTTTCGAAAAAAAACCAAACCAAAAAATTTTAGAACTAATAGATAAGCTTGTTGGAAAAAAAGTTATTTTTACTCCCAATAAAGCAAGTCAAACAGAGGTACACAAAGGTGACATTGGGGAAGTTGAAACAATACTTGAACGTAAAGAATCTCCTGACGGAGTTTGTATTGTTGTAAGATTCCCCGATCATTCAATGATGCGTGCAGAAAAAGATGAAATTGAAATTGTGGAGATTATTAAGGAATGAAACATCTCTTTAACCGAACAAAAAGCTATAGAAGCATTCAAATTTCTCACAAAAAATAATGTAAAATTCTACCTTAAAACGGATAACAGATATCATATGTTCACAAAAGACGGGATCACTTATAATATTTCTTTAAGCAAGAACGAATTACAATCCATGAATATCGAAAGTTGATATGTGTGGATCAAGAAAGATAATGGTTGATCTTTAAGGATATACTAAACGATACACATATTTTTCATCAAAGAATAAAAAGTCTGACTGTTAAGTCGGATTTTTTCATAATAAAAAATCATTAATCTGAATAAGAACCAGGAACAAAACTCCTGGTTTTTTTTGTAGAAAAATACATGGACTTGGCCACAACATTTTTTTGATTATATTTTTTAATACTTGACATTTAACACCAAATACTTATAAAAGTCGCAGGTCTTTTTTAATCAAAAAGACGATTGTTCTTTAACATTACTTATAAAAAACAAATATCTTTTAAAATAAAAAAAACAATTTTTCAAAAACAAAAATAAATAAAATAAATTTAACGATCATGAAAAAATCAATTATTTTACTCGCATTGATCCTTTGGATCATAACATTCCCATTCCTTGGGAATAGCCAATGTACGGTATCAATTACAAGCAACCCAACAAACAACATTGTTTGTCTGGGTAGCTCTGTTACCCTAAAAGCCCACTCATCATCCTGTTCCGTGACCAATTATACTTGGTCAGTCGCAGGAGTCACAATTGCTTCAGGCCCTACAATAGATTCAATACAACTGGTTGTGTTTTTGACAGCCACTTACAAAGTAGTTGTTATTGGATCAACTTGGTCTGACAGTATTACCAAAACAATCATTGTAAACCAAAACCCAACACCTGCAAATGCAGGTCCAGATCAGAATTTATGTGGATTAACTTCCACAACTTTAGCTGGCAACAATCCAATTGTTGGATATGGCCACTGGACAATTGCCACAGGATCGGGGAAGGGAGGATATTATAGTGATATTTATTCTCCAACGGCTACTTTCACTGGAGTGGCCGGAAACAGTTATAATTTAGTCTGGAGCATTTCGACTATATCCTGCGGGATTTCGAAAGACACAATTGTCATTCATTTCAATGCTAATCCCACTATTGCAAATGCCGGCCCAGATCAGAATTTATGTGGAGTGACGTCCACGACCTTAAATGCCAACAGTCCAACAATTGGTACAGGAAGTTGGAATTTAATAAGTGGGACGGGGGATTCAATATTCTCACCTAATGATCCACATTCCGGATTTAAAGGAATTCTCGGTCAAACTTATATCCTTCGCTGGACTATTTCTAATTCTCCTTGTCAATCTTTCCAAGACACAGTTGTCATTCATTTCAATGCTAATCCCACTGTTGCAAATGCCGGTCCAGATCAAACAGATTTTAAAACTTGTGGATTAACTTCCATAATTTTATCTGCCAACATTCCTTTGGTCGGAATAAGTCACTGGACATCCCTGAATGGTGGAACATTTAGTGACACAAATTCTCCAACGTCTGTCTTTTCGGGGACACCAGGAATTGTTTATAATTTAGTTTGGAACATCTTCACTGTAACATGTGGAATGTCGAAAGATACTGTCCGAATTGAGCTTAACGCAATTCCCAATCCTCCAACATTAACTGGAGGATCCAGATGTGACTCTGGATATGTAAAATTAACGGGAGTAGTTCAAACTTATTGCACCATTAATTGGTATGATAATGTAACTGGTGGTACATCATTGTGCTCTGGAAGCAAAACTTACACTCCATGGGTTACTAACACTAAGACATTTTATGCGGAAGCATATAGCATGGCTAACTGTGCAAGTGTAGTTCGCACACCAGTAACGGCGACTATCAATCCATTACCGACACCCATTATTTCAGGTAATGATACGGTCTGTTTACAATCAGCAGAAATATATTCAGTGCCTTATGATTCCTGTAGTAGCTATAATTGGGTCATTTCTGGAGGAAATATTATCTCCGGTCAGGGGACTGATTCTATTTTGGTAAAATGGAATAATACCGGAAACGGTAAAATAACTATTACTGAAACCAGCACATTTACTTGTGTTGGGACTAAGATCATGAACGTAGTTATTCACCCACTTCCTATGGTTTCATTCTCACCAGCCACCATAACAATCCCTGAAGGAACAAGTACCAAGCTCAGTCCTGTGACTAATGGGACCAGTTTTAGTTGGTCACCAACTACTGGTTTAGACAATCCTACCATTAAAAATCCAACCGCTAAGCCAATGACCAACCAATTTTATAATTTGACGGTCACTAATTCCTATGGTTGCCAGGCCACGGATTCGGTAAAGATATTCCTTAGCAAGAATATCAAAGCTGATTTTGGACACCAAAACAATCCTGATCTGACGACAGTCAGGTTCAGCGACAAATCCGCCCCATCAGGAATAATCGCACAATGGCACTGGGATTTTGGTGATGGCGACACTTCAAACTTGCAAAGTCCGGTTCATAAGTTTTCTTACCCAAGAGTTGTAACTGTTAAACTTATGGTCATAAGTATGGCAGGGTATAAAGATTCAATCACAAAGACATTTCATACTGCCGCTCCTAACGACATTTCCGAGCAAACCAAACCAACAATTAAAATTTATCCCAATCCAAGCAACGGAGTATTTACCGTTGAATCGGATAAACCGGTCAACATAGAAATATTTGACCTTCACGGACAAATTTTAATTTCCACCACCAAAATACAAAATCAACAAATTAATATATCTGTGTTTTCAAAGGGCATTTACCTTATGAGAATAACTGATGGAATCTCGGTGAAAACTGAGAGAATCATCATCAGATAAATTGATTTTATTTCATACATTTTTGCCTTAGCCGCGGTATCCACTCCGCGGTTTTTTTTATTTTCAAAAAAATTACCCCATCCCTACCCTTCCCCTAAAATAAGGGAAGGAACCTCACTAAAATATATTCAAATACTATTTTTTAAAGGGCTTAAGAGAATAAAATTTTAAAAGTCCCCTATTTTAGGGGATTTAGGGGTAATATAAAAAAGGAGCACAATCTTATTTCCACAATTTTCCCTTGATTTTAAAGCCCACATTGGTATATTTTACTCTGCGCAATTTTTTTTTGTATTATTTAATTATTCACAAAATCAATTTATGCCTACTATTAATCAATTAATCAGAAAATGAAGAAAGAGAAAAACTTATAAATCCAAGGCACCAGCTTTGCAATTTGGTATCAACAAATTAAATAATAATAAAAGAACAGTTAGACCATCTCCATTCAAAAGGTGAGTTTGTCTAAAAGTGTCTGTAATGTGACCAAAAAAACCTAACTCAGCTCAAAGAAAATTTGCAAAAGTTAGATTGTCAAATGGTGCAGAAGTTTTGGCATATATACCAGGAGAATCTCATACACTTCAAGAACACAGCGTTGTCCTAGTGAGAGGATGAAGAGTAAAAGATCTTCCATGAGTAAGATATCACATTCTTAGATGAAAATATGATGCTAATCCAATAGACAAAAGAAAACAATCAAGATCTCTTTATGGAACCAAAAAGCCAAAGAAATAATTCTGAGTCCAAATATTTTTAATATTTTTTATTGTTTAATGAAAAAAGAAAACTTATCCAATTCTAGTCTATCACCAAAGTTGGAAAAAATAATTAACTACATAATGAAAAGTGGTAAAAAAAGTGTAGCCAGGAAAATATATAACGATATGCTCAAAGAGATAAAATCCAACTGACATATGAATCCAGAAATAGTTGTAGAAACTGCTATAGATAACGCATCTCCAACGCTTATGATAAAGTCCAAAAGAATGGGTGGATCAGTTTATCAAGTTCCAGTGGAAGTTAAACAAGATAGGAAATTATTTTATGCATTCAAATGGATCCTTGATGCAACCAAGCAAAAAAAATGAAAACCAATGTACAAAAAACTGTCAGAAGAAATTCTAGCGGCCTATGGTAATCAATGATATGCTGTGAAAAAGAAAGAAGAAACTCTCAAGATGGCCGAAGCTAATAGAGCTTTCGCTTACATGGCAAAATATATGAACTAATCGATTAGTCGTTTAAGCGATTAAGCGTTTCAACAATTTTAATTTGTTAATTCAGGACAAAAATGTGAAATACCAGTGGGGCAAAATATAAGCATATGATGTATAATGTTTCTCGAGTAAGGAGAAAATCTTGAGATAAGCTCAAAAAAGCAATTGAGCGATATATTGATCTTTTAAAAAAGCAAGCAAAACAATGAGACACCAAATGGATTTACAAAACCAAAATCAAATCTCAAGCTAGATTAAAAAAATATTGAATAACTGATGCCATGATAGCTAAGGCATTAGAAAAAAAAGGACTCAAAGATTTAATTAAAAAATAACTCATAAATCATTAAATTTTAATTGTTAATTATTAATTAAAAAATGTGAAGATTAAAAACAAATGCTAAAAAAAAGTTGAACAAAGCATTGTTTAGAGTAGAAAAAGTTGTTATCATGGATGTAAGAAAAAATCTTGAACAGCAGAAAAAATGGAAAGCAAAAATCCTCAACAAAAAAAAGAAATAAATTTTTTATTATTGATTAATATATTGTGCAATGGATTATGAAAGACTAAAATCATTATACGAGAAAACTGGTTATGAAATACTTAAAATAAGACCGTGAATGATGCTTGAAATACATGAAAAAGTATGAGATTGAGAAAGTAATAGAATTTGGAGATTTAAATGACTAGTTATCAAAGTTCAAAAACCAAGCCATCCTGATGGTACATTCACTGTAAGATGAACAGTTGCTGGTGTGGAAGTTGAAAAAATATACCCCCTATCATTCAATAAATTTGCCAAATTAAATGTTCTTGATGAATATAAAGTAAGAAGAGCAAAACTTTATTATATCAGAGATAAAATAGGTAAAGCCGCTAAATTCAAAAGCAAAAATCCCTCAGATAAAAAAGAAAAAGATTTATTAAAGCATCACACCAAAAAACATACACACAAAAAAGAAGAAGATAAAAAAGAGGAGTAATTCAAACCTGTTCCGCAACGACAGAATTGAAAAAATTTTAAATTATTTTTAATACAGCAATGAAACTCAATGTAAATATTCGCAAATGAGAAAAATCAAAACAAGTTAGAAAGCAGTGATTAATACCTGCTATAGTATACGGAAAACACCTTAAAGATGCTGTTGCCGTGACTTGTAACAAAAATGATTTTATCAAAAGATACAAAGAAGCTGGTTATTCAACACCTATCACATTAAATTGAGATGGATTAGATCAAATGGTTCTGATACATGATATCCAATTGGATCCAGTAACAGACATTCTTTTGCATGTTGATTTCCTAGCTGTTCAGAAAGATGAAAAAGTAAGTGCCGAAGTTCCTATTGTTTTGATTGGAGAATCTTCAGTAGAAAAATTATGAGAATGAAAGATACAACTTGTAAAAGACGCCGTAGAAGTAGAAGCATTTCCTCAAGATTTGCCACATGATATCAAGGTAGATATATCTGCTATTCAGAAAGTAAGCGATACAATATTTGTCAAAGACCTTAAGGTTTCTGATAAGGTTAAAATAAATGATGATCTTGAACAAGTAGTCGTAACAGTACTTTCATTGACTGAAGAAATTGAAGAAGTCCCTGTAGCCACAGTAGAAACTACCACAGCTGAATGAGTAGCTACAGATGAAACTAAAGAGTGAACAGATAAAAAAGAAGACAAAAAAGAAGATAAAAAATCTGGAAAATAATTTTCGTTAACATTAAGCATGTAGCATTAAGCATACAACATTTATTTATTCATTAAATTAAGATGGTAAGAATATGTTATTTCACTTGAAAGTGAACCAAGTCATGACAGACAAGATCACATTCATTGAGAGCAAGCAAAAGGACATTTAAGCCCAATTTGATATCCAAAAAAATAGGTTTAAAAGATTGAAGCAAAATGAACATCAAAATAAGCTCCAAAATATACAAAAAACTCAAAGGATTCATTTAATTAGTCGATAGTCTTTAGCTGATAGTCTTTAGATATTTTACAAATATAATGAAAAGTAAATATCAAGACCTGATCGTACGGCAAAAAATTGGATAATATAAAAAATTTTTAATTTTTAATTATTCATTGTTAATTATCTAACGTGGGGTAGTAGCTCAGATGGTAGAGCAAACCTGCTTTAGCAGGTGTGGTCCCGGGCCTGCCTGCCGGTAGGCAAGTTCAATTTATAAATAAAATATAAATGGATAATCGATGTGTTTATATATTAAAATGAAAAAGACATTATATTTGAAGTACAAATAATTTAGAAAGGAGATTATGCGAGCATAGAGAATGAAATACATCAACAACAAAAAGAATTTGAGAACGACAGTTGATTAAAGTTATTAAGTGTAATAATAAAAAAGAAGCAAGGGATTTAGAATCAAAAATAAAAAAAGATTGCCATGTTGAAAGGTATTTAGACATGGGGTAGTAGCTCAGATGGTAGAGCAAACCTGCTTTAGCAGGTGTGGTCCCGAGTTGAGTCATAATAAATATTATGGGGTGGGGTAGTAGCTCAGATGGTAGAGCAATAGCCTTTTAAGCTAGTGGTCCCGGGTTCGATTCCCGGCTACCCTAAAAATAAACTCTAAATTAAAATATAGCTCAGATAGTAGAGCAAACCTGCTTTAGCAGGTGTGGTCCTGGGTTGGACCACGAAGTACTCCGTGGCGAGTTCCCGGCGGACTTTATCCCGCAAAGCGGGACTAAAAAATAAAAGTAACTTAGTAATAGGTTATTTTTTATTTTTATTGAAAAACTGTGGCTTGACATTTTGTATTATATAATTAGTCTATAAATAGTAAACAAAAAATTATTTTTTCTTAAACCCGAAATAAAATTAAATTAATTTATGGACACACTCATCGAAATTCAAAAAAGTGTCGCAAACTGTCTCTTATCAAAGGAAGCAGTTAAATTGCGTCCCAAGGAACCATTTACATGGGTATCTGGATGGAAGTCACCAATTTATTGTGACAACCGTTTATTACTCTCTTATGCGTTAATAAGACAGGAAATAAAAAGACTCCATTTAATAAAAATGAAGGAAAAATTTCTTGATGCAGAAGTGGTTGCGGGGGTTTCTACAAGTGGAATACCGTGGGCAACAATGATAGCAGATCAACTTCAACTATCCCTTATTTATGTCAGACCAGAGCCAAAAACTCATGGAAGACAAAACGTGATAGAAGGGAAATTAGTTCCAGGACAAAAGGTTGTTGTAATTGAAGACCTCATCTCTACTGGGAAAAGTTCTCTTCAGGTGGTTGACAATATTATCAAAGAAGGAGGTGATGTTATGGGATTGCTTGCAAATTTCGACTACGGATTCCAGATTTCTGAAAAACAATTCAAAGATGCCGGAGTAGAATATTTCTCTCTTTCAAATTACGAAACCTTAATTAACCTGGCTGTAGAAAAAAACTATGTTTCATCTTCAGATCTGCTTACGCTTCAGGAATGGAGAAAAAATCCTACAGAATGGGGGAAATAACAAAAAACTAATTAATTAAACACAACTAAATTTAAATTGTATGAACAGAGAACAATTAATTAACCAAATCAGAGCGAAAAAATCTTTCCTCTGTATCGGTCTGGATTCAGAACTGGCAAAAATTCCAAAGGTATTTCAGGGATGTACAGATCCACAATATGAATTTAACAAGGCAATTATAGAAGCTACGGCTACCTATGCAATTGCATATAAGCCGAACATGGCTTTCTATGAATCGCGAGGACCCAAAGGATGGACCTCTCTTGAAAAAACATTGGAAATCATTCCGGAAAACATTTTCAAAATTGCCGATGCAAAAAGAGGTGATATTGGAAATACATCCAGGTTATATGCAAAAACATTCTTTGAAACATTCAACTTCGATGCAGTAACTACATCTCCTTATATGGGAATTGATTCAATAAGCCCATTCCTGGAATATGAAAACAAGTGGGTAATTATCATAGCCCTGACCTCCAATGAAGGCTCCAAGGATTTTCAATACTTCATGGGCCATAAAACAAAGCCTCTTTATAAGGAAGTGTTAATAAAATCCAGGGAATGGGGAACAATAAATAATACCATGTACGTAGTCGGAGCAACTCACCCGGAAGAATTAATAGAAGTAAGGAATGAAATCCCGGTACATTTTATTCTCATTCCTGGAATTGGCACTCAGGGAGGGGATCTACAAAAATCAGCTCAAAACGCATTCATAAATCCTGATGTTGGCATATTAGCAAATGTCAGCCGGGCTATAATTTTCCCCAAAGAACCTGAAGAAGGTGGTTTTAAAACGATAGATGATTACAAAATTGCCGTAGTCAAACAAACAGAATACTATCAAAATGAAATGGAAGCATTCCTTTTAAAAGAAGGCATTATATAGCCACATCAAATCATATTACTATTAAATATTTTACAACGCGTCTTCGAATTTAATTTTTTATTCGAAGACATTTTTTTAATACGGAAAATCTAACTAAATACAGAATAGAAAGAAATTTATTGACTATGCAAAACATTATATCGAAAAAATATCCACTCGCCCTGCAACGGCGGGGTATTGAAAAAACACAGACAAAATATATTATATACTCAACCGCCAATCCCGTAGTACTACGGGGTGGATGATTGAGTTATACCGACGACTTGAGAAACTGTAAGCATAAACCTGCCTGCGGTAGGCAGGCGAAGTGAAATGATTGCGGGTTTCGAAAGCGGTTCGGTATCAAACATAACTTTAAATCATTTCAAGCCCATGAAACCAAATCCAAACTCCCTTTGTGTCGATGCTTCTTGCATTTGAAATCCATGAATAATGGAATATAGGGCAGTTGATACCACCACACACAAAATCATACTCCATTCACCCAAGTTCCCCCAAGGTACCAACAATATCGGTGAGTTTTTAGCGATAGTTGATTGTCTAAGATACTTGCAAAAAAATAATTTAGATAAAATAATTTATTCTGATTCACAAGTAGCGATAGATCGAATTAAATCCAAAAAAATCAAAACAACGCTGAAACATTCTCCACAAACAAAATTGCTACTAGAAAAACTACAGGAAGCCATTATCCGACTCAAAACACATGATTTTCATACCAAAATCCTAAAACGAGAAACTACTATCCGATGAGAAATCCCAGCAGACTACAATAGGAAATAATTTATAATTAATATTTAACAGTTAATATTTAATAATTATTATTTGTTAATTGTTATCTGTTAAGTGTTATTTATTATTTGTAATTTATTTAAAGTTTCTTGAAATATATTTTCAATTGTATCATCAGCGTTGATTTCAATCAGCTTTCATAATTTTTTAAAGTTTTCCAAAATTGGTAAAGTCTCTTTTTGAAATACTTCTATTCTGGTTTTCATAGCCTCAGGATTATCGTCTTTACGAGCTTCCTTCTGAGCCCTACTTACCATCCTTTCAAGAGCTTTCTCTTTTGACAGAACAAAATGAATCACAACGTAATTTCTATTCATCTTATTCATTTTATCCATAATATAATCTGCTTGGTCTTTTAATCTAGGAAATCCATCCACAAGAATATTCTGTTTATTTACTTCCACTATACCTAACGCGGCATCTATAAGACAAAATGTTATAAAATCATCAATCATAATTCCACGATTCATCCTATCTTTTATATAATTTCCTATTAGATTGTCATTTGAATGAAAAGCTCTAAGTGTTTCTCACATCTCATAATATTTATGATTAGTAAGTTTTTTCAAAAGTAATTCAGCCTGAGTTCATTTCCCACATCACTGGATACCAAGCAAAAAAATGTCTTTATTAAATTCCATGATTATTTAAATAATAAAAAAATAAAAAATCTGACTAATTATTTTATTTTCAACCCGTTAACCCGTTAACTCGTTAACCATTTCAATATATATAACTATTTACTTTCTAAAATCAAAAAAAAATTCCCCTTTCAAGGGATTTTTTTTATTTTATATAATTTTAACTAAGGTCTAAGGACTATCGACTAAAGTCTAATAATTATCTTTTTGACCACTTTGGTCTTTTTCTCGCTTTTTTAAGTCAAGGTTTTTTCCTCTCCTTAATTCTAGGATCTCTCTTTAACATTCCATAAGGTTTAAGAGTAAGCCTAAACTCAGGGTTTGCTATGATCAATGCTCTTGATATGCCAAGTTTAATAGCATCAGATTGTCCTGCTATTCATCCTCCATTGATACTTATTTCCATATCAAATTTTTTCAAATAATCTGCTCACAAGATAGTTAATGGAGAAATGGCGTTTTCGAAAAGATAATGATTTCATCCAAAATATTCTTTCAAACTTTTGCTAGTCCCGCTACTCGTTTTTACTATCCAGTTTCAAACTCATTTAGAAAAAAGTTTAACAACAGCACTTGTTTCTTTTCTTCTGCCTATTGCGTAGTTATATTCTTTGTTTACCATTATTTAATATTTATAGGTTTAAAATTATCATATTTTGTGCTAGGTCATTTGGTAACCTTTAATCTCATCATCCTCTTATCTCTAAGCTTATTCCTTGCCAACATTCATCTAACTGCAAGTTCCAATACCTTAGCAGGATTTTTTTTCATAAGATCTCCAAGTAAAATAGTTTTTAAATTTCATTTAAATCAGCTATAAGAATAATAGGGTTTACTGAGTAATTTATTCCCAGTAAATTTCATTTTCTCAACGTTTTCAACGATTACAAAATCGCCAGCATCTCGAAAATCAGAATAATGTGCCTTGTTTTTACCTAATAATATTCTGGCTATCACAACAGCCATTCTTCACAAGGTCTTACCATCAGCGTTTATTTTGTACCATTTTCTATCTTTTACCAATTCATCTGGTTTAACCCACAATGTCTTGTTAAGATCTTTTTTTGTAAATTTCATTTTCTCTATTACAATCAATAAAATTTTTATCTAAATTAATTTAATTTTACCATTATCTTCTCTGCCCCGTCTCATTTTCTAAATCATACTTTATAATCAGACACAAAACTTGATTTGTTTCAGTTCTCGATATATTTTGGCAATAATTTGTCTATTACTTTTTTTCATTCTACTTCACCATAAATCTTAGATTTTATATACCTAATACATTCTCTTCTAGCACCCTTTTTATCATTGTTTTTCATTATTTTAATTAATCTTGCAAAAAAAGAATCGGCATCTGATTTTAATATCTTTGCTCTTTTGCTAGTAGTTACTACTTTACCGCTTCTTATCAAATTAGTTAACAATTGTCTTGTAAATATGCTTTTTTTCTTATCTCATGTACTAATTTCAAGCAATTTGTTTTTCTTGTGTCTCATTATAAAATCAACAATATTTAAAAATTTTTAGTCTGATTTATTATTTTATATTAGTAATTGGAATATTAGGGGATTAATGATAACTAAAGACTAAAGACTAAAAACTAAAGACTAAATTCTATCCCAATAACGCCTTTCCTATATTAGCTAATGAACTATTAATTTCTTCTATAGCTTTTCTTCCAACTCATTTCATAAGCAACAATTCTCATTTCTTCTTTTTTTCAAGATCTTCAACATAAAGTATATTGTTTTTTATCAAAGCATTTCTAGTTCTTTCACTAAGCGGTAAAGCATCTATAGGCATTGTTTTAACACTAGTCTCTTCATGTAATTTGTCTTTTTCCTTCTCAAGTTCATCGAAATCCACCAATACAGATTTATCAATATATATATTATCAAAGATAAATAATTTCGCATATGAAGCCAGAACTTCACCAGCAAACATAACTATTTCCTTTGCTGATACTTTCTTGAATCAAGATTTAATCTCCATCTCTAACAAATCTTTAGTTGATCCCGCAAAATCTTCTATCACCTCTTGAACATCATATTTGATATATTCTACCAATTTAAATTCATTATCTATTAACAAAACATTTACATCTTCGTCGTCTTTTTTATCACGATTTCTAAGATAATCTATACTATAATAACCATATCATTTTTCTATTCTCATTTCTATGTTCAATTCCAATGAAGGATCAGTAATATCAAACAAATGTACGTTTTCATTCAAAAGTTCAATCCCAGAGGGAAGCTTCAAATCACTAGAAGTATAAGATCCAACACCAGAGAATCTCTGAGAGACCCATTGCTTTTTATCTACTTTTTCATCAACATTGAAACGCAATAATTTATAATTAAGCATAATATCTATTACGTTTTCTTTTACACCATCTATCACATAATATTCATGTGGTACTCATTTTATCTTAATTCAAGTAATTGCTCATCCAACACTGTATCCCAATATAATTCTTCTCAAAGCATTTCATAATGTGTGCCCGAATCATCTAGGTAAATATTTCAGTTCAAATTTTGTAGTCTTGTCGTCGACATTTGACACAACAATCTTTGGAGCTCAGATTAATTTTTGTATATCTAACATTTATTAAATTATAAGAAATTAAAAATAATTATTTAAAAATAATAACCACAAATTACGCCCTAGCGTAGAACTCTATAGCCTTCAATAAATCAGCTTGCATTCACATTTCTCCTGTTTTTGGTAAAGTCAAAAGCTCTATTTCATAATTATTTTTATTCACTTTTATCCAAGAAGGTGTCTTGATTTTATTATCTGATAGTGCATTGGTAAATAACGCAGATTTCTTCAATTTTTCTTTCAAAACTATTTTATCTTCAGGATTAATAAATGTCGATGGGATATTGTGTTTGGCACCATTTAACAAAAAATGACCATGGTTTACCATCTGTCTAGCTTGCATTATAGTTTTCGCAATTCAAGATCTATAAACAACGCAATCCATTCTTCTTTCCAAGAATTGAAACACTGCTTCATCATGAGCAAGGGATTTATTTTTTGAATATTTAGCAGCGATATCTTTTACTATTTTGGAAAATTGTTTCTCAGAGAGAAGGTATAATCTTTTCAAAAGTTGTTTATTTCTCAAGAGTTTCCCATATTCAGAATTTCTTTTCATGCTACTTCCATGCTGTCATGGCAAAGCTCTTTTTTTCTTAATATTATACTTCTTAGATCCAAACAAATCTACTTGTTCTCTTCTACATAATTTAAATTTCGGTCAAGTATACCTCATAAAAACACAATTATAATTTAAAACTTTTTAATCTGATTCAATTATTAATTATTAACTTTTAATTATTAATTGATTTAAATTCTTTTTGGCCTTTTTCATTTACATCAACCAAATCTTATGCCTGTATCTTCTTTTATATATTTAATATCTATAAGTCATATTTCATTAATAGCCTTAAAAACACCATCCCTAGCTAAACCCGTTCATTTGAAAACAACACCAATCTCTTTAAGTCCAAATCACTGAGCTTCTTTAAGAATTTTTTTTGCCAAAACCTCAGCAGCATAAGGAGTGCTTTTTTTTGTTCATTTATATCACAAAGTCCCAGTTCATCATCCATTTACCTTATTACCATTTTCATCCACTACATTTATTACAGTATTATTCTCACTAGTTCTCACATGTAATATTCATGAAATGATTTTGACATCTTTTTTCTTTTTTGTTCCACTTGTTTTTTCCACTATCATTATCAAAAAAAATTAAATAAAAAAATTATTTTTTCAAAACAGGTCTTACCTTAGCTCTTCATAAAAGTTTTTTCGCGGTCTTAGCATGCTTTCTTGTGATTTGTCATCTTACAGGAAGTCCAAGATTATGTCTCATACCCCTATAACATTTGATTTCTTTCAATCTCTTAATAGAGAAAGCCACGTCTCTTCTAAGATCATTCTCCAAAACATATGATTTGAGTTCCTCAATAATTTTTTTCTGTTCTTCTTCATTTATATCTTTTACTTTTTTCATAAAATTGATACCAACCTTGTCTAGCATTGTTTTGGATCTTTTTCTTCCCAAACCATATACATTAGTCATAGCTATCCATATAGATTTGTTATCAGGAAGAACATGTCACATTATTCTAAACATATTTTATACTCATCAATATATAAAAATTATCCTTGCCTTGCTTTGTGTCTAGGATTCCTTTTGCATGTTACATAAAGTATGCCTTTCCTTTTGATTATTTGACAGTACATGCATCTTTTTTTGATAGAGGATTTTACTTTCATTTTTTATTCGATCATAAATAAATAATCTGATTTATCTTATCCCGCAAAGCAGGGCTTTATTTCTCTGTAATTTGAGCATCCTTATTAGCTACATCAGCTTTATAATTATTATACCTATAAACAATACGTCATTGACTCATATCATATTGATTTATTTCAAGTTTTACTCGATCTCAAGGTATAATAGATATTTTTGATTGACTCATTCTACCAGATTTTCTACAACGTACCAAACTATCAACATCTTTTAATCTTACCTTAAAAATACCAGCCGGTAAAATTTCTATAACTTCTCAATCCCATTCCAAGACGCCTTCTTTACTCATTCACCTGGATTTTTTTAATTTTTAAAATAGTCTGTTTTGGTCTAAAACCAATTGTTCTATGATATCTATTTTTTCTTTTGAATTTAGTTACTCTTATTTTTTCTCATTGGACATTTTCTACAATCTCAAAATCTATTTTTGCCTTTTTAATATAAGGATTTCCAAAAACGATATTTTTTCATGTTTCATCAAAACACAACAAAACATTTTCTATAGTCAACTTCTCGTCTTTTTTTACCTGATCAATAGTTATTTGATCCCCTTGTTTAACGATATATTGATGTCATTTTAATTGAATAACTGCATACATTATTAATTCAAAGTTTATAATTTAAAACCTTTTCTAAACTATCTTTCATAGTTGAGCAAGAGTATTATATTTTTTCTTATTTTTTCTATAAGCACTAGAGACAATAGCCTTAAGCCTTTCATATCTTTTGGAACTAGGAAATTTATAAGAAACGAATTTTCTATACCATTTTGTGTTATAATGTTTTTGCTTTTTAGCTTTGTCTATAATATGAGATGCCCACAATTCTTTTTTATAGAAAGCGACAATCCTTTCGTTTGTGTTTAAGTCTCATGTTCTTCGAACCGTAAATCACATTAATAAAAATTTTTATACAATAAAAAAATTGCTGTTGTCAGAATATACAATTTTTACATCAAATTGCAAGTCTTTTTGTTATTTCTTAACTGCCCGGAGCCAGGAATTTTATCCCGCCCTTGCGAGACGAACCGTCACATTCGCAGAATGCGTAATTATTTCTTAACTGCCCGGAGCCAGGAATTTTATCCCGCCCTTGCGGGACGAACCGTCACATTCGCAGAATGCGTAATTATTTCTTAACTGCCCGGAGCCAGGAATTTTATCCCGCCCTTGCGGGACGAACCGTCACATTCGCAGAATGCGTAATTATTTTTTAATTGCCCGGAGCCAGGAATTTTATCCCGCCCTTGCGGGACGAACCGTCACATTCGCAGAATGCGTAATTATTTTTTAATTGCCCGGAGCCGGAATCGAACCGGCACGACATTACTGTCGCAGGATTTTAAGTCCTGTGCGTCTACCGTTTCCGCCATCCGGGCGATAGGCATTACTTTAATATAATCAAATTTTTGTTTTCAAAAATTCTTTTCATATTCAGGATTTTAAATATTTTTCTCTTTTTCTAGCGTCAATTCTTGTTAATAGTTTTTCGGTAAATATTAATTCAAAAGGGGCGTAAATTCTTGTTGTTCTTTCTTTTCATCAATTATGTTGAGATAATCTCCTTTCTAGACAATTCGTTAATCATACATAAATATAATTATGAGTTTTACTTTTAATAGCATAAACAAAATACATTTTAATAATAATTTTAAAATACCTGTGCGCCTGCCTGCCGGTAGGCAGGTCTACCGTTCCTGCCTGCCGGCAGGCAGGTCCGCCATCCGGGCAACGCACAACCATAATTAATGATTTTGTTTTCTAGTTTTGTTCTCTAGCTTCCTTTATTAATTTTTTGAACTGTTGATAATATCATTTAAGTTCTTCCTTGCATATTTCTAACGACAATATCTTATATTTTTCATCCAATTTGTCTTCAATTTGATCAAGTATATTTTTTAAATTTTGTTCTGTCTCTGCCCACGAGACAAACGCTGCCAAAAATCCCCTTGGATGTAAAAATCTATAACAATCAGCATTCGCACATATTTCAGCTTCTTTACAAAAATATTTATTTACTCCATGATGAGATTCTATACAACTAATTATTTTATTTAAGATATCTTTATCTATATCGTATTGTTTTAAGAATTCTTGAGCAGATTGAGAACTTCTTTGAACATGTTCATTTATTTTACCTTCTTTGAAACATTCACCTAACTTCAGATCCATAAGAATTGTTCATAACATCACAATCTCTTTATTCGCTCACAGTTTCTCTGCCAATATCTGTCACTTGTAACTTGATAATTCAAGCCATTCAATTTTAAGTGCACCATAAATCTTAATCTCATTCATAGCATATTTTTTCGCTTTATTTATGATTCCAGATAATTCCATGTTTTCAAACATTAGTAAAATCTATAATAAATTTTATCAAAGTTTAACTATGTTTATCAATGTTTATCTATCGCGCTATTTCATAACTTCTTCATAAATTTTTTCAAACACTTCAGGGAATGCTACAGCAATATTCGACAATACTTTTCTATCAATCAAAATATCTTTCTTGTTCATAGCGTCTACGAAAGAGCTATATTTACTTCATTTCGCTCTAACAACTGCAGAAAGTCTTTCTATCCACAATTTTCTAAAATCTCTTTTCTTCTCTTTTCTACCTTTATAAGCATGTTGTCCTTGCTTAACCAAAGCAGCTTTGATCTGTTTATGTACCTTGCTTCTTCCAAGCCTAAATCACTTAGCGAGTAGTCTAAGTTTATGATGCTTTCTATGTCTATGTACTCAGCTTTTTACTCTTACCATTTTTATCTATTATGAGGAAGTAAAATTCAGATTTTCACATTAGCCTTTGATAATACTTTTCAATAAGGCCTTTTTTTGTTTGATTTACCCTTGTTAGTCAACAAATGATTGTTACAAGATTTTGCGAATATAACCTTTTTCTTTTTTGTTATTCTAAATCTTTTGGCTGCTCATTTGTGAGTTTTCAATCCTTTTCACATTTTTTAAATATTATTTACTAAATAAAATTATACTGAATCCATTGGCCTCTTCTTTTGGATATTCATATTGTGTTTTACCAACATCGGCCAAATCATTTTTTATCCTTATAAGTTTTTCAATAGCCTTACCTTTATAGATTTTTTCTCTACCTTTGAGTTTAATGCTAAATTTTACATTAAATTTTTCTCACAACATTTCTTTCGCTTTTTTCATTTTGAGCAACAGATCATTTTCTCATATCGCATAATTCATTTTGATTTCTTTCATGATATTTGGTTTTTGTGTTTTCTTTTTCTCTTTTTCTTCTTTTTGCTTTTGGTACATATATTTCCCATAATCAACAAGCTTAACCATGGATGTCATTTTTTCTTGATCATACCTTATCTGTACGAGATCTTTTCATTGCTCTTCTGCCATTTCCAAAGCTCTTTTTCTAGGAAAAGTTCACAAATTTTTTCACTCTTCATCAATAATAATAATGTTAGGTGCCTTTATCTGATCGTTTGTGAAAACCATCATTGGCTGTCTGTGATAATTGTTATTGAAAGGTTTTTGCATACAAAGTTTATAAAGATAAATTATATTTTAATAATTTAAAACAAATAATTCAGATTTTTTAATTTTATTTTAATTCGTAATTCAACATTCGTAATTCATAATTTATTTAATTACCCCCAGTAGGAATCGAACCTACATCCACCCCGTAGTACTACGGGGCAAGTTCTATCAATTGAACTATGGTCGATATATTAATCTTTAATTCATCATTCAACATTCGTAATTTAATTACCCCCAGTAGGAATCGAACCTACATCCACCCCGTAGTACTACGGGGCAAGTTCTATCAATTGAACTATGGTCGATATATTAATTCTTTAATTCATCATTCAACATTCGTAATTCATAATTTATTTAATTACCCCCAGTAGGAATCGAACCTACATCCACAGCTTAGAAGGCTGCTGTTCTATCCATTGAACTATGGGAGCCTATTCTAATTTTTTTAATCACTCCCGGCGGGATTTTTATTCCGGTGAATTACCGGAACGGGCCCCGACTCCACCGTGAAAGGGTGACATCCTAGACCAGCTAGACTACGAGAGAACTTAACCCATTTATAATTTTTTTTTGTTTACTCCCGGCGGGATTCGAACCCGCGATCTCCACCGTGAGAGGGTGACGTCCTAGACCAGCTAGACTACGAGAGCGCCTAGTTCACATTTATTAAGACATAATTTTTTTATAAATGAGCGATCTTTTTGTTTCTTAATATATTTTTCAAATTTTCTAGCGTCATCAATATTTTCAAATTCCTTTTGAAATACTATTTTTACTGGAAGGTGTGTACTAGTATAAATAGATTTTCATTTTTTATGTTCATTAATCCTTCTTTCTAAATCATTTGTACTACCTACATAATATCTTCAATTATTACATTCTAATATATAAACAAATCCCTTCATTATATAATATTAAATAAATTCATGTCTAGTGGATTTTAATTATCGGCGGGATTTTTATTCCGGTGAATTACCGGAACGGGCCCCGACTCCACCGTGAGAGGGTGACGTCCTAGACCAGCTAGACTACGAGAGCATTCCCGTAATTAATTTAATGTTTTTTTAATTTGGACTCTAGGGGATTCGAACCCCTCACCCCCTGCGTGCAAAGCAGGTGCTCTACCAAATGAGCTAAGAGCCCCGGTCTATTTTTTTTTGTTTTGTATTTTTATTTTTTGCCTTTCTTTTGTCTTTGTTTTATAAAACTTGAAGTCGCCTTTTTATTTTCTAGATCAATTATTTGGTTTTTAATTCTAATTCTTTTCCCATCTTCAAGATCACCATTCTCAAGCATAATTTTTAAGCAATTAATAGTATTCTCCGTAATTCCCACATTATCGATATGCTTCTTTTTTCTCTCTTTGTTATAGCTTTTTAACGCTAGATTATTTGATTCATTTTTTATCATTTTTTATTTCTCAATATCGATTTAAATATTATATTTTTTTCTTTGGGGAGAATAGGATTTGAACCTACGTAGCCCTGCCTACCGCAGGCAGGCGTGAGGCGCCCCGGTTTCACCGCGGGTGCAATTGACCGTAAATGTCGAGATTTTACATTTGCATGAATTTTTCAATCTGATTTCTATCTTTTTGTTTTTTCAGCCAATACTCTATTTGTCTTGCTTTTTTTATTGTATCATACTTTCTTGAGTACAATAATCAAATGGGAGTAAAGCGTTTTGTAGATATAATTTTACCATTTTGATGTTGGATGATTCTTCTCTCTAGGTTGGTAGTGCTTCAAACATAATATTTTCAATTATTCATTGAAAGCACATATACAAATCAGTCTTCCATATCATTCATGTAATAAATTTGGGGAGAGTAGGATTTGAACCTACGTAGCCGTGAGGCGTCAGATTTACAGTCTGATGCAATTGACCGCTCTGCCATCTCCCCGTTTATAATTAACAATTTACAATTAACAATTATTTAAAGAACTTATGGATATTATTGTTTTAAATAGCCTTGAGGTGCCCCGGTTTCACCGCGGGTGCAATTGACCCTGCCTACCGCAGGCAGGCGCTCTGCCATCTCCCCGTTTATAATTAACAATTTACAATTTAAATGAACCTATTATTTATTTTAATGTTTTAAATAGGCCGTGAGGCGCCCCGGTTTCACCGCGGGTGCAATTGACCCTGCCTACCGCAGGCAGGCGCTCTGCCATCTCCCCATATTTTTTAAACTCAAGTTGTTATCGATCATAGATTTTCTGTCGGCGATGATGTTGGTATGATACCAAATAAAATCAAAAACCCAATTATCATGACACCAAAGCCACACACAACATAACCACTTTTAGTTGATCACAGATTATTCTCAAACCAAGCTATCCTTCCAAATGCATCTGAAAGATATTGGGAGAAATATACTATACATCCACCAATTCATGCAATTACAAGTCAGATTAATATTTGTTTTAGCATTTTTTAGGTCAAAGAATAATTAGCGGATAACGGGACTCGAACCCGTACGAACAGAGCTGAAGTCTGCTATGCTACACCAATTACATCATATCCGCATATCTCCAAGACAATACGAAAAAAATGCGTTTAGAAGCTTCTATACATATATCCTGTTCAAAATCAAGTATTTTTTAATCTTTTGAAACAAAATATATTATTCTGATTCTATATTATCATTTAATAATTCTTTTTTAACTTTCGCATATTGGGATTGAGAAGTAGAAGAAGATATTCACAATAGCTCTGCTATTTCTGCATGACTATAGCCATCTATTGCATGTAAATTCAATATTATCCTATATCCATCAGGTAAAGACTGAATAATATCGACTATCTTTTCTGCTGTCATGTTTTTAATATCTTGTCGATCCCCAACCTCATTAGAAATATCAACAATATTTTCAAAAATTATTTTACTTTTAAATTTTCTAAGCACTGTATTTATAACAATTTTTTTCATCCAAGGGAATAACGCGTTAATATCTTTTAATTCATTCAAATGCCTAAAAATATTCACAAATGATTCTTGTAAAATATCTTCAGCATCAGCCATATTTTTAGAATATCTCATGGCTATGCCTAATAATAGTGACGAATACTTTTTATAAAGTTGATTTTGATAACCTTTGTCTTTATCTAAACATCATTTTATAATTATTCCAATATCGTCATATTTTTGTGTTTGCATAGAATCTAACATTCGTTGGCTCAAATCTAAAGATCTTTTATATACATTTTTTAGACCCAATGTCAATATAGTCTGCTTTATAGACTTTAAATAAAAAACTTGAAAAATAACTCATCAATCATAAAAACAAAACATAATTAATATTTAATAATATATTTGAAATTTTATGGACATCAGTCAAACTAAACATATCCCATCTCAGCCATGAGTTTATTTTTTCAAAAATAAATCTGGTCAGATTCTTTATATTGGCAAAGCCAAGGATCTGAAAAAAAGAATTATCCAATATTTTTCTCCTGGTTCATTATGGAAACAGGATATGATATCTCAAGCGCACTCTGTAGATTTTCTAATTGTCAAAAACGAAAGTGAGGCGTTGTATTTGGAAGATAATCTTATCAAAGAAAATAAACCAGAATACAATAATTTACTCAAATGAGATAACTGATACGCTTATATCAAAATCACAAACGAACAATTTCCACAAATTTTTCTTACAAGAAATAAAATTCCTGATGGATCAACATACATAGGACCCAAACATAATTTAGTCCAACTCAAAAAATTTATTCAATATCTTAGACAAATTCTCAAATTCAGATGATGCAAAAAAACCCAGTTCAGACAAGGTAAAATATGCTCAGATTATTATTTTGGAATATGCGCATGACGATGCGACAAGAAAATTATGAATTATGAATTATGAATTATGAATTATGGAAGAATAATTGATTTAATCACATCTTTTTTTAAATGAAATATCGGGCCAATCCAAAAAGAAATCAAAAATCAAATTTCTAATTCTATTCATTCTCAAAATTTTGAACGGGCTGCCAAACTCAGAGATATTTATGTCCATATCCAAGATTTTGTTGAGCAACAAACTGTCGTTATCGACAGTCGCCTGACATGATATTTCTTCCAAATTAAGCAAGTCTCTGGGCGAAATATTTATTGTCTACTTTATTTTTGGCAGTGAAAACTTGTCGACATTATCTCTTCCAAAGAGAATGACAACGACCTAGATTTTCAATCATTAATTATTAATTTCAATAACGAATTTTGAGAATTTACCACAGAAAAAATCTGATCGGAAATTCTTTGACATAATTTTATACTCAACCGCCAAAAAAATCAGTGAAACGTAATTTCTTTGGATGATTGAGTTATGCCGACGACTTGCCCTTCGTCCCTCAGGATGAAAGAAACTATAAGCATAAACGAAGTGAAATGATTGCAGACCCCGAAGTCTCGCGGGCAGGTTTCGAAAGCAGTTCGGTATAATTCCAAAAAAATATGAAAAAAAATATTATTTTCCATCAAGCAATTGTCCGATAATTTTTTAGACTCCTACATTATTTCTCAATCGTTGCAAGATTGAAATATCATAATTAATGATATTTTAAAAAATCTTCAAACAAGATATTATTTTAAAAAGTTTCCATACAGAATCGAATGTGTGGACATTTCACATCTTAGTTGATGACGAACAAGCTGAGGTCTATCCTGCCTTCTTGGCTGATTAAAAAATTCCAAATGATATCGTAGATACAAAATTAGCTTCAAGCTTCAAGCTTCAAGCTTCAAGCAATGAGATGATTATATGGCACTTGAAGAATTATTGAAACGTAGAATAAAATCTTGATGAGAAATGCCAAATTTATTTATTTTAGATGGATGAAAATGACAACTTGGAATCATCAAAAAACTATATCATCAAGATTCTGATTTTAAAAAACTTTTCAATCTGATTGATTTTGTTTCTTTATGAAAATGAAAAGCTAGAGGTCATTCCAATCAAAATATTTCAGAAAAATTATATTATTTCGATGATAAACTTAACATTCATAGTAAGGATTTAATCTATGATCAGGTTGACAAAATTTTAACACAAGCTAGAGATGAGGCACATAGATTCGCTAATGCTTATAGAAAAAAACAGATGAGTTTAGAAATGAAGAATTAGGAATTAGAAATGATAAATTAAGAATTAAATTTGATGACTTTTGAAACCTAATAAAGTCATTTTTTTTATACCGCCAAAATTTGATTTATCGGATAGTTATACTTCTTTCATCTTACCCCTAAATCCCCTAAAATAGGGGACTTTTTTCTCCCCTCTATTTTAGAGGGGTTGGGGGGAGTAAAATTCATCCTTCGAAATTTGACAAATAAAATTTTCTGAGTAAACTTAACTTTAAGGAATACATTTTTAGTTCATTTTATCCTAATTAAATGAGAAATACCGTCAGTTCTATATCTATTCAGGATCAAATAAAGGAACTTGAAAGTCAAAGAGATGATGCTCAAGCAGCTTACGATTCTGTAGAAGCACAAAAATTTCAAGATCAAATTGATAAATTAAAAAATCAAAAAAAACCAGCAAAAACACCAGAAACAAAGAAACAAGACTATAGCGAGATGTTTGATTTACTTATCAAAGCATGAATTGTCCCGGCTTCCATGGATAAAGATATTTTACAAAAACAGTTAGCACAGGCAGAGCTTGAAAGATCATGAAAAGCAGATCAAGCTTTCAATAAACAATCCAAAGATGAAATCATCAAACAACTCAAGGAATCATTAACACAGAAAGACACAATGCTAAATAATTTAGCAATGACTAAAGAAACATTAATAAACCATGAATTTCTAAGACACAGAAAACTAAAAAAGATGTATGCTAGAATCCAAAAATTGAAACAAAAATGAGATAATGGTAAGAGTGCAGTCATCTATTTCATGGCCATGGAAAGCCGACGTACTGGATGAAAAGTATGAGCAGCATTTAATAGATGAATAATGAAAATGGGATTATTCAATACCGAAAATGTAAAAAGATTTATGAAGACTTGTCTAGAAAGATATGCTGAAAAAAATTGAGATTCGGAAAAAACAAAAACTCTCAAAAGAATCGTTTATGCTGAAATCAAGGACATAACAAATAATTATTTGGATAGCGTTACTAAATCAAATAGGATAGAATAATTTTTATTTTTTTTAAAAATATTTTAAAATGTTATCAAAAATCTCAGAAGCAAGAAACTATATCTGTGAGACAATCAAAAACATGAAAGGTGAAGAAATTATGCCAGAGATCGTGGAGGAAATCATCGAAGAAAAATTATACGATAAAGTTGAACCTTTATTAACTGATTCCGATCTTCAAATGCTAAGCCAGAACGAAGAAAATGAAGACTTTGCAGAAAATTACATGATACAAAAAGTACCAAATTATATAAACTTACTCGAACAAACAGTTAAAGAAATTTTGGCAGAATATATTACCGAAGAAAATTTAGATAATAATTAAATTGATGGCTATCAGAAATCCATTAACACAAGAATTAAATAACATCAACGAACGTATCAGAAATCGTCAAGACTTATGAAATATTGTTAACGATCAACTTTTTGGATTGTTAAACAACCAAACTAATAATAGGATTATCATAGATAACAATTTCCTAGCACAAATAGGAAATCTGACCACCAACATAAATTATACTCAGCAAATCAATAATCTAACTACACAGATTAATACAATAAATTTACAAATAGATAATACCAATCCTCCATTAGGATTAAGACAACAACTAGAAGCGCAAAGAGCAAGAAATGCAACAGCAGAAGCTACAGCATTAGGCGTCCTACCAAATCAATTATATCAAGCCATAAACAGTATAAATAATGATATTCAAAGAAAAATATCAGATATCAATAATCAAATTACGGCATTAGAAAATCAAAGGACACCCCTTCAAAATCAACTTAATGAATATCAAAATATCCAGACTATGTATGGAGCAATTCTAACATTAAGAGCAGGAGAAATCACAAATATTACAAACCTTGCGGGTTCTATAAATCTCAATGGACAAATACCAACGCAAGTTTTAGCTTACAATTGAAATTTTGCAAATGCTGTTAATTTAAATACGGCATTTCTAAATAATAATCAGAATATAAATTATGAATTTTGTGATACCACTTCTTGAGAAAATTTAATTCGTCAGAATAATGGTATACAATTAACCCTTGTGGGCTGACAGACAGCAACAATTAGATGATTACAAATCAATGGTAATCAATTAAACTGAACTAACATTCAGGTCGATCCTATTGAAAATCTTAAATTCCCACTCAACATACAAATTGCTATTAGATGAAGAATCCAAGAATCTAACACATGAATCAATCTTGATCATTACAAAACATTTAACATAACAATCAACGCCCCTACATTAAATGCAGCGACACGTCAGCAAGCTTATGACAACTTAAACCAAAATAATGTTTTGGATAATAGAATCACTTCTGAATATGGCGAACCTGGAAGAACAACTATAGAAAATAATGTTATTCAAGAAATTTTACGTGCAAATGGAAATGAAAATGAAGTAAATCAGATTTTGAATAATGAGCAATTGAGAAATCAACTCATTCAAAGAATTCGTGGGTTACCATGATTAATACCGGTAATTAATTTACAAACACTTCAGACATGATTCCGTACAGAAATGACAAGAATAAATAGAAATGTCCCTGTGCAATTTCTTGTAAATCAGAATGCTTTCACAGATTATATTCGTTCCGGTTTACCAGAAAACGCAACTAATTATGTTAGATGAGAAATTCGTACAGCCATAGATACATCAGTTAACCGTGATGCTATCATGAGAACATTGCTTACATTCCAAACAGATATGGCAAATAATAAGTTTGATAATAATGATCATATGAGACTGGATACAAATACTCCAAATAATAGACCAACCTGACATCCCAACAATCGATTTCAAAGAATTTTTAGACGCAGATCCAATAGAAACAATTGGACAAAATTTTGGGAAGGTAAAGAATCTGATTCTATCAGCGATAAAATCCAGACCAATGAATGAGAAAATTCTTATGATATTAAAGTATGAATTTTGTGAGTCAATAAAGTAGTGACAACTATCAATATCTCCTGAGAAGATGAACCTATTATATTAGACACCAGAGATTCAGACGAAATGGTCCATGCAATACTCAGGTTGGAAGCGACCAAAACTTGAGAACCTATCAATAGAAAACTTAGATGTAATATGGCACTCAATGCACTTAAGGCCTTGATAAGTAAATCACCAACATCATTACATAGAGAATTTCATTGAAATGTTACAGCAATAGACTGACAAAATTATCAGGTAGATAGATTAGATGCACTAATCCGCTGATGAAATCTTATTGTTCGTGGATCATGTGCAAACGCACACAATAATCCCCCTAACCAATATCGCCAAAGAATCAATCACGTAGTTTTTGATGAACAACGTTACAAATCATTACATAATATAGATGAATTGGAAAGATGAATGATTAGCCTCTCCTGACAAATCAATGGCATCATGAACTCCATGGCAGACGAATTTAGAACCGCAACTTCTCGTATTAAATTGAGACCACTTATGAGATATAATACAAGATTTCCACTTAGATTATGACGAGCCAAAAGAGCTTTCTGAAGAATGGCTCATGGCAGAACTAATTGGGATTTCGATTTTGAAACCAGTGCATGAGAGTGAAACAAAAATGTGAATATAAAATTCGAAAGATGAAAATTTACTCTTTCTTGAGAATTCCAGTGAGAACAATACGAATTCAAATGAAGAAGTCTTGGCGGGTTGCTTAGAAAAAAAATGCATAGATTACGTGTTTTCGATGGAGTAGAATTAGCAATAGTTGAAAAAATAAATGAAGAAATGATAGCAAAACTTAGAACCAATTCATTTATTTGACCAGAAAATTTCTGAGTTGCAGATTTAAATCAAGATAAAACTTGAAGAATATTCATCATGGATTCCAAGGGTGATTTATCATATCTTGAGATAGAAGATAGAGCCCTGAACCCAATTCCAAACTGAGATTATGGTCGTATACCATTTAATAATTTACCACCACAAAGAATTAGATGTAATGAGAAAGAAAGAAGAGAATTTATGCAAAACCCATTATTAGCTGGTAGACTTCTTAGAACAATGAGAAACAGATTAAGAGTTTTTTAATTTTACATATTAACTTCATCTCATGAAAAATTTAAACACATTTACTACAGGTTCAAACAAAGTATCTGCAGCATTTCATAATTACACAATGATTCTAACAGCATTACTATTTTTACTTTTAACAAGTGGCTGTGGTTCAGATATGACACGTGCAAGTAGAAAATTAGATAGAAAAGAACACCATACAAAACACCACTACAATAAAATAGAAAGGTTAGAAAAGAAACTAGATAATGCAAGAATACAATATGAGACGGCAATAAAAGAAGAAGAAACAGCAAGAAAAAATGCAGAAGATAAATCAAAAAAAAGATTAAACAAATAATAAAAGACATAAATCAGATCTACCTATCATAGGTAGGTTTACCTACCGCAGGTAGGTTTACCTACCGCAGGTAGGCCATAAATTTCCATATCAGACCTATCATCTTTTTGGTAGGTTTTTTTATACTCCAAAATTTGACAAATTCCAAATTCTGTTTATAATTAATCGAGATACAATTTTGCAGGATTGCACTACAAAATGATGTCGAAATTATAGTTCACTATCAAATAATTTTATTTCAAAATTATTAAGATAGTAACAATATAGTAATTTAAAAAACTTTATTCATTTATTCAAACAAAATGGATCTAACAAAAATTTCTCAATCTGATTTAAAAAATTATAAATCAAAACTTGAAGGTATCAAAGAATGAGATTTGAACGACAAATCAAAACTTGGTATTATAGAGAAAACAAACAAAGATTTAATGGATCTTTTTAAATCGCCAGAGAAATATGCTGATGTAAAAGATCATAAATCTGATATCCAAGCAGTAAAAAAACTTCTTGAAGAGAGAAAATGACGATTAGAAAATCCTGAAACAATAAGTAGAAAAGATGACATCAATGAATTCTATTTCCAATTAAATCATCCTGTTTGAGCAAATATAAGTGCAATAGAAAAAGATAAAGTTAAATCAGATACACAAGATCTTTATAAAGATGAACTAAATAAATATGTAAAGAAACTTCCTATATTTGCAGATTTTGGAGCTAACATTAGAAAAGATGCAAAATATAAAATAACAGTTATAGAAGGATTAAGTAAAGCCGATGAAAATCAAATAATAGACATTTCCAAAGAACTCAAGGCCAATGATCATTTCAAATGACTCGAGCTTAGTAAACAAATGGAACTCAAACTCACAAAACTTATTATATTATTTGCTCAACTTGATCAATTTAATGAAATACCACCTATCAAAAAGAAAAATCAGTTAAAAGAAGCAAATGAAATTTTGAAAAAAGTAAGTATTATTCTCAATCAACTTCAAGGGCATTCAACAACCAAAAATTCTTTGAGTCTTATAGAGAAAAGATTAGCTAATATGGAATGAGTAGATATACTAGAGCCCAAAGATATCTGAACAAACGTTCCTGGTAAATTAGGAGTTAGCTCTATTCCATACCCTCTTAAAGATCATTTCTTAGATCCAGCCAAATTAAATGAAGCCCCCGAATGATATGAAATGAGTTGATTTAAATTCAAGGATAACTTATGAAATCCTGTAGAAATTTTTGAAGATGCATTATGAAAAACACCATTTGCTAAGAAATTAAAAAAATGAGAAAATGCTGATATATTTATCAGAGATCAGGCTAATTTCAAAAAATTAGCTAATATAGAAATTACAAATACCGTTAATCCCCAATTTGTAATAAATATGGAAGCATACAAAGATTTGCCATTAGATTTAAAATTCCCAACAAGTTTTGAACTTAAAATGACTTGAATTTGATGAAAATGAGTTGGGTTAAAAGATAAAGTTTGAATCACCAAAACTTTAAATGGTAAATTAGATAAACCTGATTTTGCTCCAGAATACGATAGCTTAGATGGAAAATATGATATCAAAGGAAAGCTTGATAAAATTTTCCAAGAAGTTTATAAATTACAACTCAAAGATAGACTATATGAATTTATGCAAACAGACAATCGTACAAAATGAGAATGGGCAAGGATGACTTCTGATGAAAAAAATCATTTTTTCCAAGACATTATTATGTCTAATGTAAATCCCGCTCGATTATCAGCAGGGATATATGCTATGATTAATAATGTGATTGAAACAAATTGTTACTGAAATCTTGATTTCATGGATGATTTCAAAAAACGAATATTAGAAATTTTCACATGAAGATCAGAACAAGATCTAAAAAAATTAATTTTTGAAAAATTATGAAATCTTGATTTCACAGAATTAAATCCTACTTATGCCATCAAACTTTTAGCAGATAAAATCAAAGACAAATATAACACACACAGAGATGGATTATATGAAGCACTCAATGCATATCTTCTAAATGTTCATGGAACCTCATCTGTCAAAAAAGAAAAATTATCAGATTGATCTTATGCAGCAATCAAAGAGCTAAATGCAGTAGTGGCTGACTCCAAAGAAGTAACCAAGGAAGATGCATATGAAAAAGCACTCAAGGAAATAGAAGATTACTACAAATCATGAATGAAATTTTGACTTAGAAGAGCGAAAATATTTTTCTTCAGAGAGAAAATGTTGAGAGACAAAATTGCAGAAAAAATGAAAAATCAGAAATGACTTCATTTCGATGAAAAAACAACAAGTGCAACCAATCGCTGGATGATGGAAAAATCAATGTGATGAGTTTTCGCAGAAAATATAGTAGATGTAGAAAAAGATAAATGAATCAAAATTTTTTCTGATCCGGTATTTCAATCAGAAGTTGATAAAATGGTAGAAGATTATCTAGCAAGCAATAATCCAGACGCAGATACAACTTTCCAAACCTGAATAGAAAATGCTATTCTAACAAATGAAGAATTGAGAAAATATATGAGGAAATACAATATTTCGCAACTATGAACAAATATCATAGTTCAAGCTCAATCAGAAAAAGCTGAAAGAAAATATTATCAATCAGTAATCGATACTATAGATAAATATACAAAGGATGGAATTTTAAACAAACCACAAGAGTTTGATAAAGAAGTAAGAGAACAACTTGCTAATTTTGCAAAAGAACAAAATAAACTACCTGACATGGTTAAGCATCTTAAACTCAAAGTCGACACAGTAGATTTTGCAACCAATCTTGCAAAACACAGGACAGTACTAGAAACCATGAGAATGAGAACAGTTAAAATCAGATTATCTCTTCTTACAAATGAAATGGAAATCAAAGATGCAAAACGATACAGAAATAAAAGAGTTGATGAAAAATTATGACTTACTACAGCTCAATATGTTAATAGAGAGAAATTTGATGTTAAACACGCTAGAGGATTTACTAGACGTATGGAAAAACATCCACGATGGACAACAGCATGCACCGCTCTTGGACTTGTTTGAACTTGACTTGTTGGTGCGCTTACGGCGCCAGTTATCTGAGTTGCTGGATGAGCAGCTATTCTACGATATATCAACTTCCTCAAAAAGAGATGACATTATACACAGGAACATAAAAAATTTGAAGAAACATTACTAGCTATGACTCCTACACAAAGAGATGCATATCTAGAAGAACTCAAGACTAAATCAGAGAAAAGACCAAGATGGCTTAGACGAGCATTCCCATCTAGATACAACAAATATGGTGAAACAATGGAATACTTCAAAGATGTAGATTCAGTAAACGGCGTTAGCAAAAAAATACAAAATTATATAGAGAAAACTTGACCATTAAACAATACTGAAAAATGAATTTTCAAAAATTATCTTATCGAAGCAATTTCATTACTTAAACTTCATAAAGAAGAATGAAGGAACTTTATGTATGGAGAAGAATGAAAAAATAAAATTGAAGAATTATATAATCAACTTCACAAAATGATCTTTGCCTGACTTGCAAGATATGATTCCAGCAAGAAACCAGATGCTGTTGTGACCGCACTACTTTCATCTCCTGCACCAAGTAAAATTACAGACCTTGAATGAGAATTTGCAGGCGACAAAAAGAAAATGAAAAATATGCGCGCCAAATTATGAATATTTGCATGATCAAGATCAGCTGCTATTTATATTGGTTCAGCTCGAGCAGCATGATGGATCAGAAATCAAATAGCAGATTGACGAGATCATTTATTCGGCACTTCTCACAGTTCAGCTACAACAACACCTGCTACCACACCATGAGCTACACCAGCAGCACCATGAGCAACTGTAACAGTATGACCATGAACTATACCATGAAGTTCTTCTTTGGTACTTGATCCAGCATTTGGTCCGAGTTGAAGAGATCTTCTAAATTCATCAATATTCCATTGAAATGTTACTGATTTCAATAATTTCGTTTCTCAAGTTCAAACTATCCCATGAGGTTCACATTCAGAGAAACTCTGGTTAATCTTCAAAGATATTTATGGTACAGATGCACTAGCAAACACCAAAACACACGATTTCTTCAATTTATTTGCAAGCAAAATCACAGATATGCCTGTATCAGCACAACAGGAACTTATAAGATTATGAACCAATTTCCACTTACATTCGGCCCCCCAAATATCAGATCTTATGACATCTCGATGATATCATGGAATGGTGACTAATCAAGCAGACATCAATTCATTACTAGCGTGATTCAAAAGTTGAGCAATAGATCTCAATCATTTGCCTGTATGATGGACCAAAGAAACTGCGTGTAATGTTTTATTCTGTAACGCTCAATGAGATCAGTTAACAGATTTAGTATTCGATAAAGTTTCATTAGGTTGAGGATGATGAGGTTGATGAGGTTGATGAGGTTGATGAGGTGGTTGATGAGGTTGATGAGGTGGTTGATGAGGTTGATGAGGTGGTTGATGAGGTTGATGAGGTCGTGCTCGATATAAAAACTTCTTGTCTTTCTGAGCTCCTACAGTTTGGAATGAGGTAAATAAATTCAAACAAGATGAAGAAACACCTGCAGAATAAAAATTTTATCAATTAAAAATAAAAAGCCATGGATGAATTAAACTTATTTATCAAAACATTGATGTTGGAAGCATGATTCCAACCAGATCAACTTTTCGATGATGTTGTAGAAGATGCCACAGATATCCTTATCGATAGACTTACAACAGAAATTAGTGCAAAATTAAATGAATCTGATAGAGATATTTTTATAGAACTTGTCCACAACAATCCGACTTTTGATCCAGCATTTGAATTTGCAAAAATGAAAATCTCTGATTTTGATATCTTTATCAAACAAAAACTAGCAGAATTCAGATTGGAATACCTACAGTGAATGAGTAAATAATTTTATTTTTACATTTACATTTACTTGCAATGAGCAAAGCCAAAGATTTAGCAAAACAAATAGAACAAAAATTTGAGAAAACCTCTGTCTTCAAAAATAAAAAAGATTCTCAAAATTTTCTCAAAGGATTGCTTTTGGATGTAACTGAAGAAGAAAAAAAAGAATTATTGGAAGAACTCATCCAAAGAAGACCAAAATATAAACAAGAATTATTAGTTAATCTTTCAAATATAGATGTTCTTATCAGACCTATCAAATGTAAAACCGAAGAAGAAATCAAAAAAGTTTTGGAAGAAGAGAGAAAGGAAAGAGAAAAAGAAAATGAAGAAAGAAAAGAAAAAGATAAACTAATTAAAGCTGAAAATTCTTTAAGACAATATTCACTTGATCTTTCTAATCTTCCTGAAGACAATCTAACAGAAATCGAAAAGAAAAATAAATCTGATCTTTTGTCCCAAACAAATGAATTACTAGGTAAGCCAGATCATACAAAAGATCAGTTGGATGTACAAGCCAAAAGAATACATGATTTTTTAAGAGCAATAAAAAGAGAAATAGATAAAAGAATCAAAGAAAATGAAGAAATAGAAAAAAATAGAAAACTTGATGAAGCTAATAAAAGATTAAAACAAATAGAAGAAGAAACGAAAAAACTAACAGAAAAACTTAAAGAATCGGAGTCAGAAGAACCAATAATTGAGAAGAAAGAAGAACCAATAATCATTCCAAAACCAGTAGTAGAAGAGAAGAAAGAAGAACCAATAATCATTCCAAAACCAGTAGTAGAAGAGAAGAAAGAAGAACCAATAATCATTCCAAAACCAGTATTAGAAGAGAAGAAAGAAGAACCAATAATCATTCCAAAACCAGTAGTAGAAGAGAAGAAAGAAGAACCAATAATCATTCCAAAACCAGTAGTAGAAGAGGAGAAAGAAGAACCAATAATCATTCCAAAACCAGTAGTAGAAGAGAAGAAAGAAGAACCAATAGTAAAACCAGAAAAGAAACCGGAAGAAGATAATGAACAGCATGAACCATTAACATTTCTAAATATGTCTCTCGAGGAGTTCTTAAAATTACCATTTGTCTCTTTTGATCAAATATGTCGGGTAATATCAATACACAGACCGGATTTAAATGATGAACTTTATGAACACCCTGAAAAAAAAACTAAAAAAACTAAACGATGAATTAATCCTAAAGAATGATATACTCGGTATGATAGAAAAGACAAAGATAATCTTGCCGTTAGAAGAAAAAAAGATAACCCCTTCAAACAAACCTTAAAAAAAATTTTCTCTAGCAATAAAAATAAAAAATTAAAAGAGCTCGAAGTCTCAAAAAATAAATTAGGCGAAGAACAAAATAAACTAAAAAATATATTAAATGAATCAGAAGAAAAATTACCATCTGATTTGTTAAACATAGAAAAAGAGACCGCATTATATATCTTACCAGATACTTATACAGTAAACTACTTCCAAGAGTATCAGAAAAACAATGAGTGAGAACGAAAAGCTTCTGTAAAAACCACCGACACTTCTTCAAATAAAGACGACTATTATTCATATAGTCCGTCGATATTATCAATAAAACTTGAAGAAGATAATCTGACAAATATTTTCTGATTAAATGTGAAAAAGGGTGATGCTATATGCGATTGGAGATGAAATTATCTATGAATTATAAAATGATTCTACAGGAATCTTGAAAAAGAAGATATTGTTCTTTATGAAAATGATTGAAAGATTAATGATGGGAGTATCACCAGTATAGCAAAACCAATAATTGAAGATAATCTAATCAACGAAAAATGAGATAAAATTGTTTTATGAGAAAAAATTTATCATCAAAATAGTTGAGAATATTTATGAATTGTTGACAGTTTTATTAATACATGATTTAATAGACAGGTTGTTTATCTTGATGAGAAAAATGAGAAACATTATCAAAGCATAAATTTTGTAAAATTAGAAGAAAATGATTTATCAAAAGGCACTCAAAATACCATTGATACATTAAAATATATAATCGAAAAAAATCCTTGAGCATTATCTACCTTCTCACAAAAAAAAGATGGTAAAGAAGTAGAAATCAATTGGAATGATATAGAAAATATCAAATCACTAGCACAAACTTATCATCAAAAAAAAAGTGATGGTAATGATTCTAATTTTGTAGAAACAATAGAAAATATCTTAAAAACAAAAGAAATGATAGAAAAATACTGAATCCCATATGCCCCCGATGAATACAAAAATCGAGTTAATAAAAATCTTTATGAATTTACTGACGAAAGAAGCTTTACATTTAAAATATGAGATGAGGTAACTTACATAACTCACGATAAAAAAAGAGAATATGCTGGCAAACTTACATGATTTGATTGGAGCAAAGAAGGCGGTACTTGTTTCATATTTACTGAAAAGAAAAACGCAGAAGAAGACAAAAGACCAACAAATATTACTTGTTTTGAGCATGCAACGCCAGAAGAAATAGAAAAATGAATAAACAAAAAGACAATAGATTAAATTTATTATAAAATAGATTCATGTCAGAAATTAAGAAAAATAAATTGACACCAGAAGAAAAACAAGAAATTCTACAAAGAATTAATCTTTTAACACAGCAGCAAAAAGCAATAGAAGAACTCATAAATAGCATAAAAAAAGAAAAATGAATAATTCGCAAAACAAAAGAAAGAATCGTAAATGTCTTCCAAGATATTGAGAATCCACTTCCAGATATTATTGATTGGATCAAAGATAATATTTCAATGCCTAAGTTTAAATCATTAAAATGAAAGGACAAAGAAGAAACCAAAAAAAATGTTGAAAAAGCAATCAACGAAGATCCTGAATTCAAAGATATATGGAGAATCTTTCGTAAAAAATATTGAGGGAAAATTAGTAGATATATACTTATAGCAGTGATTGTTTTATTAGCATCTGGTGTTTGATACTTTTGATGGCATGGATTGCAAGAGTATAGAAAAGGCCAAAAAATTAAAAAATTTAAAGAGGAGCAAAAAGAGATACAACGCCAAGATTCAATAGCAGAAAATGAAAGAAAACAGAAGCCAGATACAGTTAAAAAAATTGACCCACTTCCACCAGATCCTACTAAAATTACGATGAATGAATTAAAATATTATGTACCAATTGATAAACTTGATAATCTTGATACAGCCTATTATCAGCAACTTATGGATGTGTTGAATGCGATGGATTCATCCGATGTTAAAATCAGATTAATAGATTTTTTAAAAAAATGAAATATTATATGAGCACAAGAATACTTTGGTATGTTCACAAATTCCGAATATAAATCCAATAAAGCCACAGGAATTATCGACGCGAATACATTACTCAGATTCTCTGATCCTATGTTTAGGCTCTCTGGAGACGATATTTTAAACCATCCAAACATACCCCTGGACGTTAAATCAAAATACAAAGAATTAATCGAAAACTGACAGCGAAACAAAAAAAATGTCCCTTGGTCCATAATATCTAAGACAGATTGTAGATCATATCTATTCAATGTTTCTAACCAGTTAATAAATGTTCAAGATGTCTGCTTGTGACTCCAAAAATGAGAAGCTAAATTCTTGATTTTTGTAACCATGACAACTCAAGCTGGACGATATATAATACAGAATAATACAAGAAGAGCAGATAAGGGTGGGGAAGAAATATATATCCCTACATTTCGAACAAGAGATGGCAAAATCCAGATTGACGAAACCGATGATGGTACAAACAGAAGCCCCTTATTAGATCTTGTCCCTATCGATATCCAAACATGACAGATCGATCCTAGCAGATATGATTCAAGATGTAATATAGCAGTACATAGTATGGTCGAAAATAATATAAAATATCCAGTATTTGACTACAGAAAAGAAGTATTTGAATCTAGAGATGTAACAAAAAGACGCTGTACCTGAGGCTGTGTATGTTTGTCTGATTATGCTATTGTCCATGATAATACAGGGATTGGGGCTCTTGTCTTCGTAACCGGAGAACCAAAATAATTTTCTATAATTTTCACTATTCTACAAAATCGTAGAATTTTTTTAAATAAAAAAAAATGTTCATCCTGACTTTATACAAGTCTAATGAACATATCGAAACAAATAATTTATAATAATTTTAATTGTTGAAGGTAGTTAGCAAAGCTTTCTTCTAAGAAATATCACACTTCCAAGGCCGAGTAAACAAGCTAATCCTCGTTTGATTGGTGTCCATGGGTCAGGCAACTGCGAGTCTCCTGGATCATTTTCAGGGACCGGTAGGGATTCAATAACCACAGACTTTCTGTGTTTCTTCTTTTTGTTAATATTCGTTGAATCAGTGCTTGTTAAATTTACGGCAGAAGAATCAATTATGGGTTTGTGTGCGTTTGTGTCAATAACAACTACTGTGGACTTTTTGTGTTGATCAGATTTCTGAGATTTTTTTATCAACGAACACTGTGAGCACAGGCCGATAATAATCATCATAAATATAAGTGTTTTCATATTTTATTTTTTTTAATCTTTTTATTTTTGATTTGGGCCTATCTTATAGTTATTTGTAAATAAATGTCAATAAAACTATATTTTTTAAAATAAAAAAAATCGTTCATTCGAACCATAATCCAAATGAACGTGATGTTCATCGGGACTATAATCCAAATGAACGACATAGATATCAATAATAGAATAATATTCAACAATGAGAGTGAGGTGGGGAACCGGTGTTAGCAGTGAATGGATTGGCGTCTCCTGTAGTAAACTACAAGACCTATTCCAGCCAAACACAAGAACATCAGGAAGAACGATTTGATAGCCGTTGGGATTGAAGTGTCACCGGCATAGCCGTCGAGGTTAAGAAGTGATGGATCGGTAGGATCCTTAGTTAATTTATATCCTTCCTGCATCCAAAACGTACGTCCTCTGGTCACCAATTCATATTCTTTTTTTCCGGCTTTGTTTATCCTGGTCCTGCCAGTTTCTTTTGTGCTGTCGGCGTTTAATTGGGTTACGACATGATCGCCACTTTTGAACTTAACGGAGTCATCATCCGAGTCGTAAATCTTGTAGGTTTTTGGTGCTTTTGTTGAGTCAACTGCCTGGGCCTGGAAACCGGTAATTACAAATAATAATACGAATAATGCAAATAATGTCTTCATAATAAATAATTTTAGAGGTGATTTTATTTTAGTTATTTTTTTGTTGTCTATCTTATACTGATTTATAGTATAATGTCAAGAGAATATACAAGATTTTTTGTCACAGCGAAAATGGCCTAAAATGCCGGTTTTAGAATAACTTTTGTTCCGATATACTTTTTATTTCAAAAATATTTCTACAATCTGAGTTCTGTATCCAACCTTTTTTAGGGCTTCATTAACCCTAGCCATAATCAGATTTTTTTGTTTGAAAATTTCTATTTTGATATTTTGATCATTAACTTTGATAAATATTTTATTGAACCTTACATAACCGTCAATGCTATATGCTTCATGCTTTATGCTTCATGCTCTATGCTGTATACTACATGTTTCATCGTCAAAATAACGCCTGATTTCGTTGATTGCGATAGCGCCTATCATATTTCTGCCCAGATGCTTATGGGCGATTTCTTTTCTAATCCGATCCTTCAATGATTTCATAAGTTAGCTATATGCTTTATGCTGAATGCTTTATGACAACAAACAGCGAAAATAAATTAAATATCATTTCAAATTTTTTTTATCAATCCATTCAGCATTTTGTGAATTACCATTATATTATTCTCCAAATCATTGTATTCCTCCTCATCCAAATAATTTAGTTTTTTAACTATCAATAATTGTGTCCTAAGCTCACTACAAGATCATCTTGCTATGTACAGAAATCTTAAGAATTCTTTATCAGTCTCTCTATCAGATCATTCTGCTATGTTACTAGATATGCTTATGCTACACCTTTGTAATTGGTCTTTAAGTGAATAATTGTTTTTGAGTTTTATATTATCTTCACAAAATTTATAAATTCTCACAGATAAATCCACTGCCTTATTCCATACCTCAAGTTTTTTGACGTTAGTCATTATTCTTTTTATTTAATAAATTAGCATTAAGCCTGTCGCATTTAGCATACAGCATTAAGCTTGTCGCATACAGCTTACATATTTATCAATTATTTTCAAACATTATTTGATTACTATGAATTACAACAAGTTTAATATTGTCGATTTTTCATTTTGCAAAACAACAAAAAATATTTATTATAATTCAGATTTTTAACTTTTGAAAAGTTCCTATGAAAAAGATAATTTCTGCATTTTTGTTACTGGTTTTTATTTCATCGAATTTTCTTTTTGTAAACTGACAATCACTAAATACTGATTGACCTGCTTGAAACGATAGTGAATCTTTATGCCCGTCTCTATATGGAAGTAAATATTCTAAATTCCAAAATTGACGATGTATGTGTGTGCAAACACCACTGAAAGATTTAATTCACTGTGCTGACTTATCAAAAACAGACACAACAAACACCACAACCACATCAAAACCTGAAGATAATAAAGTAATGTGAATGACAATATGAACTACATGTCTTCTAAACTGACAATGTAAATTCAATGTCTACGACGCTTTGGGCATCAGAAAAAGCATAAGAAATTCATGAGACGTAACCTCGGTTTCACTTTTTGCTCAAGATATTATCTTATCGGCGACATTTTTTATCTGAACAATCGTGACTATCGCAATCATAATTTCATGACTTATGTTTATTTTCGCAGCAGCTTCAGGCAAGGAAACAACTAAAGCCAAAAGCTGACTTATCAATTCACTAATCTGACTTTTGATTGTCGTTTCATCTTATGTTATTATCAGACTTATCCAATACATTGCCAAAGGATTTTAAGAAATTAGGAATTAGGAATTTTGAATTATGAATTAAAAATTATTTAACTATCGTTTATCAACTGTTTATCCATTGTTTATCATTTCATCATGAACATTCATATCATATCTATTTTCCCAGAAATATTCGATAGTTTCATTCAGACGTCCTTAATCTCTAAATCTATAAAAAAAAAGATTCTGAAGTTTCATTTCGTTAATCCTAGGGATTTTTGTCTAGATAAACATCATCAAGTCGATGATGAGATTTATGGTTGATGAACCGGTATGCTAATGAAAGCCAAACCGCTCATTGATTCGATAGAATCAATAATTAAGAATTATAAATTATGAATTATGAATGAAAAAAAAATTAAAAAATTCAAAACTCAAAACTCAACATTCAAAATTATATTATTGTCTCCTTCGAAAGAAATTTTTAATCAAAAACTAGCCCACTCATTATCCGATATTCAGAATCTGATTTTTGTCTGTTGAAGATATGAGGGTATAGATTATCGTTTCGAACAATATCTAACCAAAAAATATAAAAAAAACTTTTCCAAAATTTCAATCTGACAATTCATTACTTTAGGCTGAGAATTGCCAGCCATGACCATGATCGAATCAATCGTTAGACTGATTCCATGAGTCATTCAGAAGCCAGCAAGTCGGCAAGACGAAAGTTACTCAATTGAGAATAAAATGAAAAATCTCGAATATCCACAATATACGAGACCTGAAAAAGTTTACAATATGCAAGTTCCAGAAATTTTATTGAGCGGATATAGCAAAAAAATTGAAGAGCGAAAAAAAAAGAATTCAAAACATTTAAAATAAATTAAATTCATGAATTGACTCTTATATTTTGGTAGATTAGAAAAAGAAAAATGATTCGATGCAATCCTCGGAATGATCGATTTATTTTCCAAAAAATCCGATCAGCTCCCATTCGAGTTATTTATTTTCGGTTCATGAACTTACCAGTCACAAATACAGGATTTAGCCGCCAAATACAAATCTATCCATTATTTTTGACGGCAAGACTTAACCACCATCAAACAATATGTCAGTAATTGCCAGTATTTGTTAGCCCCATCAACCTGTTTAGAATCATTTGGTCTTACCGCACTCTGTTGACTTTCTCGATGACTCAAACCTATCGGATATGCCAAATGATGATTAGCTCAATTTATCGATCCCAGACTTGATTTAAATCAATCCAAATGAAATAACACCACACAAAAATTATTTAATCTGATTAATAAAATTTCTCAGGATAATTTTAATCCGACATTTGATCTCCCAAATTTATCTAATTATTCTATCTCTTCTCGACAAACAAATTTTGCTGAACTAATCTGACCAGGCAAAAAAAGGATTTTAATTATTTCAGATTACATCAACAGAGTCTGATGAATAGAGACTTACATCAATGACGCAAAAGATATTTTAAATTGAATGTGATATGAAGTCCAACTTTTCTGAACTAAAATTCCATGAGGAGTTTTCTGAAAGATTATTAGGTATTTATGATTTTTTGCTAGCATTTTTAACATTTATGAGGCGATCAGATTATTTATTTTAATCAAAAAATTTAAACCTGATCTACTTTGGTATAACAGCATCTTGAGGTATTTAGGTCGATTAAGTCTATTTACAGACAAATTTTTTAAAACACAAAAATGGCTTATGTGCCATGATTTAGGCTATTTTTACCCCTTCCCAAAATCTTTAATACAAGAAAGTCAGATTAAATTACCTTTAAATTTAAGAAATTATATTTCTTCAGCGAAAACAAAAAATCCGATAAAGATTTTATGAATGATTTGAAAATATATCTCGATTTATTTAATCAGAAAACAAAGTAAAAAAATGGATAAAATTTTAATACCATCCCAATTTATGATAGAAATAGTTCATCAATCTTACAAAATACCCAAAAATAAAATTCATCATTTTCCACATTTTATCCAAAATTAAATCAACTTGATATTCTAATTTCAACAAATAAAATCCATAAAACAAAAAAATAAATTTTATGAAAAAAAATATACTAATTACTATGTTACTAATCTTATGCACTTGCACTAATTTTTTGAGTGCACAAGAAATCTCCGCAAGAGAGATCAAGAGATTAATGAAATGTTCAACCTTGCTTTATTGTAAGATTGATACAGTGGTAAGTTTAAGTAATACCTACGTGAAATATATGGAAATCAGATTCAAAGATACAAGTAGGTATAAATCTATCTATCTTCAATCGAATTTTTTCAAACCAGGAACTATTATCAAATGCGAATATATCACATTTGATTATGCCAACAATTTTATACGCCAATATCAAGTTATTGAGCCCATACCAAAAGAAAAAAATTTTCTCAAAAAGTTCAATAGATTGGTGAGAACCATGTATCTCAAAGATTAGGGGATGCCATAATTCAATTTGCACTATATGTGGATAAGCCGGTTAATAGCCGGTTTTTTTAAAAATATTCTCCTCGATATTTTATCCAGAGCAGTGAATCAAGATGTAGAGCTGGAATCTTATTTTTCTTAGCCAGGTCATGAAAATAATCCTGAATTTTTTTCTCATTTATTTTTTTATTTCTCCCCTTTCAATGTTCATCAAAGTTTAACAATTTTTCTCAATGTTTAAAATTACTTTCATATATTTTTATGAGTCTAGAATCCACAGGTATTTTTATATTATCAGGATATGGAATGAATTTTTTAAATACAATCCTTGCACCATAACCAAACATTTTGATAGCGAAAGTCAGAGTCTTGGTCTCATGTCAGTTACCCATTGTTTGAGCTATATCATAAAGCAACTTTTCCATATCATTATAATATTTTTCGAAACTATTTTTTTTCAAACAATTTTTAAATTCCTCAAATCTTTTTAATCTTCCTATTTTGATATTATAAATCCTTTTGTTATGTTTAGAACTAGTTATAAATTTATACCATCGATCGACATTACTTTCATCCACTTCAAACATTTGTTGTAATCTATCTCGATCTTTCACAATTTTACTAGCAAATTCTTCCCACCATCTTTCTCAGGATCAGGCAATCTGATAGGATATAAGCGCATTTTGTAGAATTAAAAAAAGAAATAAATTAGTAATTAGTAATTGGTTATTAGTAATTGGTAGGGGGACGGCCCCGGCTGACCGGGATAAATCGCGACCGTCCCTTACAAATAAATTTTTATTCTTTTGGATTTTTTTAATTTTCTTCCAAGAATTTTTTAATGCAAGAAATTGTCTGTCAGATTCTTCTATTTTTATTATTTTTTTAAAATCAAAATTTTTTACATATTTTTCTAAATCCATTTTTGTTTCTTAAATATCCAAATCAAACAAACAGAGACAACAAACATTATCCCAATTATAATTAGAAAAAAATATCATCTTGTTTGTCCTGGCAAAGAAATATTCATGCCATATATTCAACTTATCAAAGTCAGTACTCATGTTATAGCTGTAAAGATTGTCAAAATATTGATGACGGAATTAGTTTTGATATTCATGAGTGAATTATATGTATCAGCCAACGAATCTACATTTTCAAAACTTATTTCTATATTATTTAATATTTTATCCAATTTATAAGCCAAATCTTCGAAATAAACATCAAGATCTCATTTATAGAATTTTGGTACAATTTTTTGTAATTCATCCAATATTTCTTTGTGTGGCAAGAAAATATGTTTCAAAAAAGCAATATTACGTTTTTTGATCATAAGATTTTCAAGCAAGGTTTTAGCAAGTTTTTTTGATTGAAAAAGTTCTTCTTCGAAAGCAATTACATCCTTAGATGATTTATTGAGAATCCCCACAGTCTTATCATACATCGTATCCATGATTTTATATAATATATAATAAGGAGATATTTTAAAATCCTCATCCAAATCCCTTTCTCTAAGCTCTTTCTTATATTCATTGATTATCCTTTCTACGTGGTTTGTCTTAAATCTTGTCATAGTAACTATCACATTTTTTCCCATCACGATACTAAATTCATTGAGAACATATTTCTTAATGTCAGTATCATATTTTGGGAAATTCACTACTATAAATATGTTTTTTTCATAAACATCTATTTTTTCCTGTGTGGATAATTCAAAAAGATCTTCCTCTATCAGTTCATGAAAATCATACCTTTTTATCAGTTTCTTAATTTCATTTTTGTCTGGTTCTGGAAGATGAATCCAAGTTAAATTACCAAAATTTAAAGTAGTAGTCATGGTTTTTTTATTTATATAAAATTTCTCGTCCTTCAAGTTTTTGATCAGTCAAAATTCGAACATCATGAGTGTTACAGGTCGCCCTCTCCAGTGATTTCAATTTATTATCAAGTATATCCACAATTTTTAATTCTGACATTTTATCAGGTGTTAGATATTTAATTTTCATTCATTTTGTTATTACTTCTTTGGGGTCTATTTGAAAATATTTTTTTCATTTATGCACAATAAATTTATCAATAAATATCCCAAAATAATTTCTGTTAAATAAAGGACCAGCAGAATCAAGGGTAGTAGAAATAGATGTTACAAATCATCCGGCTCCTTTGTCGCCACCTCCTTTATCAAGGAGGACATTATTTTCTTCTCACTCAGGGTAATTTTGAAATTTGTTAAACAGAAATCCGTCTCGATACTGCCTATGAGGAACTACATTTACGAGATTTTTTACTTTCAAATCAATTTTTTTTCAAGCCAATATCTGATCTCTAACATGTTTATACGCTTTGACGATCGCTCAAACATAAAATTCAGATTTACTTCTTCATTCTATTTTCATTGCATCTACATAAGGCAATAATTCCTTCATTTTATTTATTACACAAAGATCTTTGGAGGAAAGAATATGACTACCATTTTCATCTTCTTCCAACTGAAATAATTTTCCAGGTCTGCGTTCTTCTTCCAGCCATACCTTATATTTAAACCTGCATGCATGAGAACATTCTCATTTATTTCAAGGCCTTCCATTCATATAATCTCCTAACAAACAACGACCGGAATAACTCATGCACATCGCTCCATGAACAAAAACCTCTAATTCCATTCAAGGCACATGTTTTTTTATTTCCTTAATTTCATCTATATGAAGCTCTCTGGCTAATACAGTTCTCTTTACTCCCAAATCATATCGAAATTTTATCGACTGATAATTTAAAGTCGAAGCTTGTGTGCTTAGATGGAGATCGACTTTTGGTAAATATTTTCTTATAATTTTAAATGTTCCAGGATCAGAGAAAATAATGGCATCAGGTTTACAGTCGGCAATTTTTTCTACTGTCGATTCAAATATTTTGATATCATTATTTCTGGGAAAAATATTCATTGTTAGCAATGCTTTCGTTCCATTTTTATGTAAATCTTGAACGGTTTTTTTTACTTCATCAAAAGTTTTGATTTTATTCTGTCTCATTCTAAGTGAAGTAAATGGGACTCCTAGATATACTTCATCAGCTCAATATTTACTTGCTACCATGGCTTTCTCTCGCGATCATCATGGTGCGACTAATTTAATTTTTTTCATTTTTTTTAATTCTTAATTTAAATAGTAAATTTTATAAAATGATTGAATAATTTTTTTCGTAGAGCCAATTCATGAATTGGCTTGTTAATCAGATAATTCATGAATTATCTCTACCCATTAAATATTAAATTCAATATATTCTTGCTCAGGTATTTTATATATCGGTAATTTCTCTCAGTAATCTTCCAATAACTTTAATCTTTCTTCCTTAGATAATCAAGGATGTCTATTCGCTCATCGATGTACCATCATTTTAATATTTAATCGTCCATTTCATGTTGTTCTAATTTTTTCATATCTTGGACTATAATATACCTTGCTTCGTATCAAAGCACCAGCTGAAACTCCCACAATAATTTTATCCTGCAAAAGAGCTCTAAGATTCTCAATTTTATCTAACACCTCCAAATGTCATTTAGGAAATGGACCCCCACAGAAAAATAAAACATTACTTTCTTGTATCTGCTTGATAAGATTTAATGATTCAGGCTTAGCACATGCGAACGATAACCTCTTGTCAGGGTTATACATCATCCATCTTTTCTCATATTTTATGCACAGTTCATCCCATTCACTTTTATCCAATGCAAATGGAAATATTAATATTTTATTTCCATCATGACAAGTATTCTGAAAAAATTTTTTATTATTCTCAGAATCCACATCACTTCTGCCTCCATGTAAAAAGAAATGCATTATTTGTGATTATAAAATAAATTCTATATATTCTTGCTCAGGTATTTTATATATCGGTAATTTCTCTCCATATTTGTCTAATATTTTTAATCTTTCTTCCTTAGATAATCAAGGATCTCTATTAGATCATCGATGTACCATCATTTTGATGTTAAGCCAACCATTTCATTTTTTTACAGTTTCAGTCCTTGTATGATAATATTCTTTAGCCCACATTATTGCTCATGCTGAAATTCCCATGATGATTTTATCTTTCAAAAGTTCTTTAAGCTCGCTAATCTTGTTGATAACCTCTAAATGTTTATATGCTTTTCAGCCACAAAAAAACAGAATATCGTTATTTTTGATTTGATTAATAAGTTCTGATATGTCCCTACTAGCACATTCAAATTTTAGATCTTTGCCTGTATTATATCTGACAAAAATATTCATCCATTTATCAAAAAATTCATCTTCCGTTTTTTTGTCGAAAAGAATCTCTTTCTCTGTTCATTCGCTAAAGGGCAGGATAAGTATCTTATTCCCATAAGTAGTCGCGACTTGGAAAAATTTCTTATTTTGCTCTGTATCCGGAGATGCAGATCATCCATGCAAAAAGAAATGCGTCATAAAAAATTAACAATTAATAATTAAAAATTTAGATTTATGGTTTAGATAGTGATATGGTTTCCTAGGGCACCTATTAATCTATTAGACTATACATCTATACCACCAACATTTATATTGATTTTCTTTCCCATTTCTATAAAAGCTCAATCCAAACAAAAATCAAAAAAATAAAAAAATTAAAATCATGAAAACGTTTAGTAAAATTTTATTCGGCATTATCTGTTTAGTCACCTTATTGTGGTGCAAAATCAAAGAAAACCCAGAAGATCCATTCAAAAGTTATTGTAAGAGCGCAATTACTTATATGAAAGACAAAAGAGACCAAGACATGAAACATTTGATAGAGATAACAAAGAATCCTATCGAAATCTATTTGACAGCCAAAATTATTCCAGGCAATATAGAGATCCAACACAAATTGGACAATCTATATCAATCGGTTCTAGTCGAAAAAGGATATGGCTCAAATGTAGATATTTGTCTTTTGCGGCAATTTAATAAATTGTCATTTGATGAACTATTTATTCTTTCATCTGCAGTCACTCATGACTCTGGCGGGACTGGACCAAATTATAATATCTATGACAAGAACAAAACACCAATTAGATATGAGGATATTTACTTGAGAATGCAATCTCTCGTAGATAAAAATTCTGGAATAGATCAATGCCTTATCCTTAGCATGTTTGCTTCCAATATGACAAAAGACGTTTATTACAAAAACGTCGTGAAAGAAAAATTTGAACAGGAAGAGATAAGTGAATTTCTTTCTCTCTTTCAAAATTATTTGAATTAAACCAAGGGCTTCGGCCCTTTTTTTAAATTTAGAAATAAAAAAGCCCGGCACCCCGGGCAATATTTTTTTTAAATCTGTGATCAAATTAAGATAATCTCCTTATTGCTGGTTTTTTTATTCGTTCGGATAGATTATTTATCCCCAACCAAATAATATATACCACAATAGCTAATGCAATAAGACAGATTAATGACCAAAATCCAGTCATGATACATGCCCCTATGGGATCAAGCCAATTTAAAATTTCTTCCATTTTATTTGTTTTTTTTAATTTTTTTTTGTTTTTTTTGAAACAACATTATAACCAATAACATTATAAATTTCAAATAGATTTTTTTATCCCTTTTCTTGTAATTCACTAGGTTTTCATTAAAACATTTTCGCGATTTAATAAATTTATTTCCCATGAAAATTTGATTAGTCTGAGCTACAAACGTATGAAAATCGACACTATTCAATAGGCTTATTTGACAGTTTAGGGCAATCGTGACAGATATTCATTGAACGACCAGAGATATTTTACATCACCAAACTAAGTTTGAAGACGTTGGCGATGTCATTTTTCTTGATAGTCCAGGGTTGCAAGAATTTCAAGAAGAACGAAAATTCATTAGGAAAATAGTTGATGAGGCAGATTTAATCCTTTTCGTTATAGACGACAAAGCATGAATCACCGCTAAAGAACAGGCCATTTTCGGCTATATTATAGAGAAGTGAAAAAAAAATAACACGATTCTTGTCATAAATAAAATAGACATGAAATACAAAGAAAATGAAACTGATCTAGCGATATCGGATTATTACAGTTTAGGTTTCGATAAAATAATTTGAATAAGTGCCAAAAAATGAAGAAATGTTGATCAATTAAAACAGCTGATAGCTACAAGCTACATGCTATATGCTAAAAGCCATAAAAAGGAAAAACATAAAGCATGAAGCATTCAGCATCCAGCTAATTTTATTTCATTAGCGATTCTAGGTAAACCCAACGCAGGTAAATCAACACTTTTAAACACATTGGTCGGCAAACCATTATCCAAGGTAGAAAATATTCCATGAACAACTCGTGACTATGTGACATGATCCTTTTTTCGATGAACTCAAAAATACAATGTTTACGACACAGCTGGCATCAAGAAAAAATGATCCATGCATGGAATAGAAAAAATCGCTTATGACAAAACTTTGGACATGATCAAATACATCAGACCTACAATCATTTTTATAATCGATGCAACATTATGAATCACTCACAGAGATATGACAATCTTGCAAGAAATCAATAATCAGGCTTTGCCAATTATTTGTCTACTTAACAAGATTGATTTACTCAAAGAGACTCAAGTAAGATTGATAAATACCAAAATACAGGCATTTCTAGATTTCGCAAAATACATACCTATCGTCCCCATATCTGCTAAGACCTGACAGGGGATTCCGGCCCTTTTCAAAATGTTATGAAATATCAAAAATGAATCTTCTAGGAGGATAGATACCAATAAATTGAACAAAATTATTTCCTCCGAATTTATTTCCAGACCACCAAGATTTCCACAAAACAAAATCTGCAAAATATTTTATATAACACAAACTGACATTAACGCACCGACTTTTGTTGCATTCGTAAATCATAAATCTAGAGCAAATTTTGCCTTCAAAAGATGGATAGAAAATACCATTCGTAAACATTTCGGATTCGTATGAACACCGATAGTTATTAGATTTAAAGAGAGGAGGGAGTAAATCAATTATGAATTTAGAATTACGAATTACGAATTGAAAATTGAAATGGAAAACTTGTAGAGACACACGACCTGCCCTCGAGACTTCGGGGTCATTGTGTCTAAAAATGAGACACGCCATGGCATGTCTCTACAACAAATAATCATTTGCGACTTGATAACTTTACGGACTTTTAGACTTTATAGATTTTACCATGCGTTATGCTAAATTAATAATTTCAATTCTTGCTTTCCTGTTCATAGACTTGATAACAAAATATTTTTTTTACGATAATTGATTTTTATTCAATTCCAAATTTATAGATCCAATACTCAATTTTGGTATTTCTCGATCTATACCAATTCCAATATTTCTAACAATATTAATTAGCATAATCTGAATAATCCTTTTTATATTTGTCTACCAACGCAAATATGCTTGACGATTGATAGTCGGACTTTTGGTAGCATGAACACTGGGTAATTTAATAGATAGGATTTGTCTGGGATGAGTTAGAGATTTCATAAATATCCAGATTCGGAATTTCCCAATTTTCAATTTTGCCGATGTATTTCTAAACGTTTGAATAATTATATTTATTCTCAAAGAAATCTTTTTCTTGAAAAAGCAAAATAAAAGAATACATTCTGACTAATTTTTTTAAAAAAAGGATGAGGCCCCGCCTTGCGGGGTAATCAAACCTGCCTGCCGGTAGGCAAGTACGGTTATTGTAAGATCCTGTATTTATTAGTTTAATTTATATTCAATATCATTATCTTAATTCAGTGTAATTAGTTTTATAATTTATAAAAAAATATGACATTCGAAGGAATTATCAAATTCATTGGTCAAGAACAAACAGTGGGCCAAAACAACATTCCCAAAATTACATTTATGCTTGAAGAAAATGTAGAAAAAGAATTCAAAAGCTCAATAGCTGTTGATCTTATGGGAGAAAAAACAAACCTTATCAAAGATTATAAAGTCTGAGATAAAGTCAAAGTTTCGCTCAATTTCAGAGCAAACGATTATGAAGGTAAATGGTATAATCGTGTAACTGCTTGGAGATTAGAAGCACTAGGGGCATCTTCCTCTGGTAGTAAATCAGAAAAACAGAACGACGATCTTCCATTCTAAACTGACATTTAAAACTAAAAATTAATTATAAAAAAATCTCTCAATCACGAGGGATTCTTTTTATTTAAATATTTAAATTTATTTATTCGCTCCGCAACATTTTTTATATTTCTTCCCACTTCCACAAGGACATGGATCATTAGGTCTAACTTTTTTATTCTCATTTATGTCGATTACTTTTCACTCGTTATCTTCCACTACTGGTTTACCAACTGGTTCATCATCTTTGACTTCAAATATTTCAAATCCATCTTCATTTTGGTAAACAACTTTTTCAGATTTAATTGTTTTATCTTTCACGATAGGAATAAAATCTTTCACTTTTTCACTTACTTGTTCAAGGATTTTCAAATATTCTTCCTCAGTTTTCCTATTCTCCAAAATTATTTTTTGAGTCTGTTCTGGCTGGCTTAATCATACAAAATCGATACTGGCAATATAAGCTGTGGTGTCAAATTTCAATCTGTAGAGCAATATTTGGAATTTATCAAAAGCTTCCGTTTTATACACAATCAATGGATCAAGCTGAGCATATCACATTAGTCACACCTTATCTCTCAGATATTCCATCTCATCAAGATGCTTAATTCGTAGGGTATCGATATGATAAAGATAAACATCCTTGAAGATTTGATATAATCTATCTTCATCAATCAGATTAAATTTATTTTTCAATCCATCCACGACATGTTTATCTAGCTCAATTTTTAATTCGTCCCAACTCATACTTGCAAATTTATCAAAAGTGTTTTTGTCAAAATTCAAGGCGAATTCTTTATTTATAATATTAAGAAAATCTACCATAGACTGATTAACCATCTTGGCATCTTGAATTTGTTTCCCCACAATATCAAACATATTATTTACTATTTCTCCTCTCATATGATCAACAAATTTTTTCTTCAACTGGGGATCGTTTTCACTTTCTATAATTTCATCTCTCTTTTTGTAAACAGCCATCCTTTGTTTATTTATCACACTATCATAATCGAATAAATGTTTCCTTATCCCAAAATGTCGTCCTTCCATTTGTTTCTGTGCTCTCACAATAGAATTTGTAAACTGCTTTTGTGTCAACTCCAAATTTTCCAATTCACTTTTTCACAACAAAATCGCTGCCATAGATTGGATTCTTTCTCATCACATTTTCCTCATAATCAGATCATCAAGAGCAACAAAAAATACTGAAACTCCAGGGTCTCATTGTCTACCGGCACGTCATCTGAGCTGATTATCTATTCTTCTGGATTCATGTTTCTCTGTTCATAGAATAAACAGTCAGTAATGAATATCCTTGGAAATTATAGTTGGAATTTTATTCTCATCGGATTTAAAAATTATCTCAGCAAACGGATCAATATTTTTTTTCTTTCAACTATTAAATCTGATTTTCATCCAGATTCATTTCATTTCAGTCCAATCTTTTTCCCCGTTTCTGATTTGCTCATCACTAACTCATCGCTGACGTTTGAGTCCATCCATAGTCAATTCAAATTCTATCTGTGAATATACCGTCATCGACACACCCTGTCATTCATTTTTTTCATCTTCAGTAATCTTGTTTTTATCTTCAGTAATCATTTTTTTAACTCGTTTTGCATAATTATCAGCCAGTTTCTCATTCAATCATTTTTCCAATTTGATATCAGTTCATCTTCATGCCATATTAGTTGCAACCACAACGCTTTGAAATTTTCATGCTTGTGCAACAATATGAGCTTCTTGTTCATGGAATTTAGCATTCAAAACATAATGAGTAATTCACTCTTTTTCCAACATCCTAGAAACATGTTCAGAAGTCTGAATTGAAGAAGTTCAAATCAAAATAGGCTGACCGACTTCATGTGCAAACTGGATATATTGTTTTACAAATTTCCATTTAGCATTCTGATTGAAATAAACTTTATCATTCCTGTCCGCTCTAATTGTCGGCTTATTGGTAGGAATATCCAACACAGATAAATTATAAATTTGTTCAAATTCTTCTCATTCAGTCAAAGCCGTACCAGTCATACCAGCCAGCTTTTTATATTGTTTAAAAAAGTTTTGATAAGTGATTGTAGCCAAAGTCTTAGACTCTCTTTGGATTCTAACTCATTCTTTTGCTTCGATCGCCTGATGAAGTCATTCAGAAAATCTTCTACCTGGCATTGTTCTTCAAGTGTGCTCATCCACGATCAAAACTTCATTATCTTTGACGATATATTCTTTGTCTTTTTCATAAACAGCTTGAGCTCTCAAGGCATTTTCTATATGATGAATTTCCTCATATCAGATATCTTTATAAAGATTTTCTACTCACAAAATTTCTTCCAATCTTGCAATTCATCTTCCAGAAAGTGAAGCGGTTTTAGTCTTTTCATCGATATAATAATCCCCATCTTCTTCTTGATCTTTCATCTTTTTATCATCGTTCAACAGCTCATGCAAAAGTCATTTAGAAACTTTTTTCTTAGCCGTGCATGGGATTAAAGTCTTAGATATTTTGGCATAATATTCATATTTCTCTGTAGCTTCTTCATTCGGTTCAGAAATTATTAGAGGCGTTCTCGCTTCATCAATCAAAATACTATCTATTTCATCTACGATTGTATAATTCAACGGCCTCCAGATTAACGCTCTTTCTTTCATAGATTTTACGAGATTATCTCTCAGGTAGTCAAATCCAAGTTCAGAATTTTCTACATAAGTTATATCCTTAGAGTATTCTTCACGCCTTTTATTTACAGGAACAGATTTAGTCACACAACCAATACTCAAACCAAGTCGAGTATAAATTACTCACATTCGTTGCGCATCACGAGAAGCTAGATAATCGTTCACTGTCACAACATGGACACCCTTACCAGTCAAAGCATTTAAATACACCGGCATCACCGCAACTAAGGTTTTACCTTCTCACGTTTTCATCTCAGAAATAATTCATTTGTGCAAAATTATTCAACCAATAAGCTGAACATCATAAGGGATCATATTTCGAATTTGTTTCTCTCATTTCACTTCGATTTCTTGATCCATCATCCTTTTACAAGCTTGTTTAACAACCGCAAAAGCTTCAGGTAGAATCTGATCAAGAGTTTCTCATTTAGCTAACCTATCTTTGAATTCCTGAGTTTTGGCTTTTATCTGATCGTCAGTCAGTTTATCATACTGGGCATCAAATTCATTGATTTGCTTTACGATTGGCCACAATTTTTTTATCTGTTTCTCATTATAATCTCCAGATATTTTATTAATAATCCGATTAAACATTATATATTTTACAAATAAAAAAAAGATTTCTTCAATAATTCACTATACCCAAATCATACCAAATTTCAAAGGAATATAATAAAAATATTTTTCACGAACAGACTTGACATTTATTTACAAATATATAAATTCAAGCTAATTTTTAAATAGTTATTTACACCATGACAATCAATCAGATTGATAAATGAGATATTATAGAAGAAAAAATTTCCTCAAATAATGAACTAAATAAAAAAAAATGAGAAGCTTTCTCAAGCGATGATATTGAAAAAATCATAGATGCTACGATTATGTATGGATGAGATAGAAATGCGATTGCCAGATATCTATGAATACATCCAGCCAGCGTAGAAAATCATACTAGAGATCAATTTGTTATTGAAAGAAAAGAAGAACTAAAAAATATTTTTCAGATAGTGAAAAGTAAAATATTGGGTAAAAAAATTGTCATCGAAAAAAAAGAAAACATTGTTTTTGAAATATTAGATAAAGCTGACATCCAACAATGAGAACTTGAAAAAAGCAACCCCTTGCTAGAGAATCAGCATTCTTTATCTAGAAATAAAATAGAAATAATCAAACTTATCTTACCACTTCTCAATTACAGTATGAATGCAACCAAAAAATTTACGCAAATATCCTATCAGCAAATCAAAGAATGTATCGGAAAATGATATATCCAAATCCCAGAATGGGCATACATAAATGCTCCATCAATTGAACAGCAGAATAAAATTCTTTATACTTATTATAAACTTCTTAATAGCTCAGCTATAGTAACAGTAGCGGCAATAGCAAAAGAACTAAACATAGATCTAGTTTCTATATCTCATGTTCTAAAAGCAAATAATATAGAAATCAATAGAACAGAAAAATCAGATATGGACAAAGTATTGATGATCCAGGCATATAAAATGTATAACAAAAATCTAACCAACGCAGCTCGTATACTTGATGTTAATAGATTTACATTGGGAAAAAATTGGTACCAATTTCATCTTGGAGATATAGAGACATTAAATCTTTCTGATAAAGAAATATATGAAAAGTTCAAGAATTTTAACGTAACAAACAAGGATTTCAAAGAATATAAAATTATAAAAAAACTCAAAAGAGAACTAAATATAATCCTTGATTATAAATTACAATCATTTACACAAAATAAAAATTATCAAAACCAAAGTATAAGAAAAACTTGTAGTAATCTGAATATGGATTCTAGATATGTACAGAAAATACTTGTTAAATATCATATTTTTGATCCCCAAAAACACTGAGCCATATATGATGAGACATGAGAGATATCACTACACAAGATATTCGAGTCGTATTGCAAGGATAAAAAAATGCTTTCAGTTTATGATAAACTTTTCTCAGAATATAATAAAGATCCAAATGCAAAAGAAGCTCAAATAAGAAAATTCACAAAAACTTCAGATTATATTGATTTGCCATCTCACAAACCACAACCTGATCAAGTAATATCCAAACCTAAAGAAGAAACTAAACATTTACCAATTCCCCAATCAAAAAAAATACAAGAAAATATATATTCAAATCCAGGTAAAAGCATTTACAATCTTGTAAGAAAAGTAAAAGAAATTATCGGTCATCCTGAAAATAAAATATATTTAAGTCGTGAGCAAGTTATCATTGCATTTAATCAAATAGGCATTCCTTATAAATATCACCTACTCCTTACTGAAGATAAATTTTGTAGACAGATCATAAGTGATAATAATGGTGATTTTTGGAAGGAAAAAATATTAAAACTTGCCACAAATATTGATAAAATCAAAGGAAATTTAGATAATATCATCGCATTACAAAATTATATTAATTAATCTCCTCAACAATTACTATTGACATTTGTTGGTAAATAATTATATTCTAAAATCAATAATTCAAAAATTTTAATTTTTTTTCAATATTAAAATGGCAAAAGTAAAATTTACTTCAAAACAAAAAGAATTTCTAAACACCGACGAATGATGAGAATTTATTTTTAGAATTCTTAGTGAGGAGAGCAGAGAAAATCTTAAAGAAATTCTCAACAATACACCAACACTTAGTAAAACACAGGCGGAATCTGTAAGAAGTGGACGAGAAGCAAAAGATTTCAGTAAGTTTCTAAAAGATTCAGAGATAGACTTTTTAAAATCTGGCAGATGAATAAGAGTTATCATAGCTAGTCAAGAAGCTCTTGGTTTTGATGATGAACAGTTACATGATTTTCTAAAATTTCTAAACCCAGACTTAGACCGAGATTTAAAATTTAAAAAGGAACCCCAGGATTGGAGTTTAGATTAGAAATCAAAAAGAAATAGCAGCAAACAATCTCCCAACCCTAATTTTTCAGTTCGTTGTGTAGAAGGCAGATAATTCCATTTTCCTTGCCATTAGCCATATTTGACATCCCAAAAAAAACGGTTATAATATTAGGCAGATAAAAAAAATCTGCTTTTTATTAAATCCTAGAATTATAAATGAATAAACCACATTTTAAAAGAAAAGTTATCCTCATTCATTGATTTGGCGGAAGGGGAAATCACCGAGAACCATGGTTAAAAAAAAGATTGGAAAAAGATCATGTATTTCTTTATGTACCATTTTTTCCAGAGCCATTTTCTTTTAATTTAGAAGAACATATGCAATTTCTTGAAAAAGAAATTTTGGATAAAATAGACCAAGATACTATTATAATATGAAAAAGTTTATGATGCCAACTTGCTAAATTATTAATATGCAAATATAATCTTAAAATAAAGGCCCTGATCGAAATAGCACCAGTTTTTCATGGCATAAAACTTACTCGACGGACAAAAATGTTCCTAACATTTGTTGGTCTTCATAAAAAATTCCAACATTACATTAGTCTTCCACTAGATAACAACATCCTGAAAAACAATATCATACATCATATTATTTATGCTTCTCCAAATGATCTTATCGTCTCATACAGGGCGATTAGTGAATATTACAAAAAGAATTTCCCTGGTGTAACGTTACTAACTCCATATGAAAATATGTATCATTTTGGTAATCCAGGATTCGATAAATTCCCAGAAATGTTAGAATATATTGAAGAAAATTATTTCAAAAAAGTTCAAAATAATGCTTTCTGCATGTAAATCTTAATAAGATTATTTCATTCATTTTCCTTTGAATATCCACCCAAACTCTGTAAATTGATTCAGTTTTAATAAATTTTTTTATAATGAAAATTCTGAAAAAAATAGATAAACTGATCGCTCAATTTTTTGTTGCATTGATTCGTGGATATCAATATATATTATCTCCAGATAAATGAATTCCGTCAATTCGACTCAAATGAAGAATCTGCTCTCATGAGCCACATTGTAGCCAATATTCTATCAACGCTTTACGTAGATATGGATTCGTTTCTTGACTACCCAAAGCATTTGACAGAGTTTTACATTGTACTTGATGAATGAAAAAAATTTACGATCCAGAACATTATCGTGTAGTATTTTTTTCTTCAGCTCCAATAGGAGTCCCTTTTCTTCAAAAATTAGAATCTGATCCAAGATTCGATTTAGTTTGAGTTGTCACGCAATGCGACAAACCAGCCGGCAGAGGATTAAATATGTGTGAATGTATTATCAAACAAGAAGCTAGAAAATTTATGCCTCATCCCCCAACCGAAAAGGAAAAAATTAACACCTCATCCTCCAGCTCCTTCTCCTTCAGAGAAGGAGAGATGCAAAAGATAATTCATGAAATAGCAAAAAAACATCATATTTATGGTGAAAGTTGATGATATCAAGTTTGATTTGCCAAAGACATGAGAAAAAATCCCACAAAAGCTGAAGAAATAATACGAAATATATTGAGAGATAGAAAATTTTTAAATCAGAAACGAAGAAGACAGTATCCTATAAATTCCTACATTGCCGATTTTTTTTGTCATGAACATAAACTTATTATAGAACTTGATGGAAGCATTCATAACGAAGAATTTCAAAAAAATATTGATAAAGAAAAAGAAGAAACAATAAAGAATTTATGATACGAAATATTGAGATATAAAAACGAAGATATTTATGATAAACTTGAATTTGTTTTACATGATATAGCAAAACATACTTCACCCTCTCTGAAGGAGAGGGACACAGGGTGAGGTGATTTTATTTCTACACCTAATAAACTCAATCCAGAGAAATCACAAGAATGAAAAGAATTCGCCAACCGGTTAAGAAATAAACAACCAGATTTCCTAGTTGTGATAGCTTATGGCAAAATAATCCCGCAAGCTATTTTAGACATTCCGAGATTTGCACCCATCAACGTTCACGGATCAATCTTGCCAGCTTATCGCTGAGCGTCACCAATCCAGTCGGTTTTATTAGATTGATTAAAAGAGACTTGAATTACCATCATGAAAATGGATGCCGGTTTAGACACATGAAATATTATCGATACCAAAAAATTCAAAATAGATTTTCATCGGACATCCCAAGATTTAATACAGAAAATGCAATGATTCTGACCTTGATTTCTTAATGATACACTATGGAAATACGGCAAATGACTCCTTGGCGAAGTAGTTCAGGACAAAGGGAAAGCAACCTTATGTTCCAAAATAGAAAAAGAAAGCTGACTAATTGATCCATTTCAGGATACATTAATTTCCATCTATAACAAATATCGCGCATTTTATTCATGGCCAAAAATTTACTTTTTTTTCAAAAAAGAATGATGAATTAGGAATGATGAATGATGAATTAGAATTATTATAGAGGAATTGAAAATAAATGAAAAATTATTCCAAACAAATAAAGATTTGCCATTGTTTTTGTCCTCCTTGATAAAGGAGGTGGCATGAACGAAGTGAATGACGGAGGATTTGTTAAATCCAGCAGTTCAAAATATTTCACTCAAGCCAGAATGAAAGAAAGCAATTTCATGGAAAGAGTTTATCCAAGGTTATATAAGGTAGTCATTAGTTATTAGTCGATAGTTTTTAGTCACTAATAAATTTACCCATTTGAGATTTTTAATTCATAGAGACACACGACCTGCATTCGAGACTTCGGGGTTGTTGTGTCTAAAATGAGCTTATAAATAGTGTTGACATTTATAATAAAATTATTATATTCAAAATAACAAAACTAAAAACCAAATATTATGAAAGAAATTAAATATCAGATCTTATGTGTGGTGATTTTTTTGGTAGCAATAGGTATATCCATAATTGCTCGCAATGCACCACAACCATTACCAGTGGATTTTCTACACTCAGAAGCATCAGGTTTCCAAGTATTGATGGGAGGGACATTTAGCCTGTGTATTCAATCGATATTTATTATCGCATACATAAGAATTACTATCTTAAACCGAAGCTGACATCACAGCTGATCCAATCTTTCGAAAAACAAGTTTCTTTTATCAATTATTTAATCCCCGGCATGCCGGGATTTTTTATTTTACGTTCAAAAAAAACGCAAACATTGCGTTCATTTTTTGTAAGGGACGGTTTCAAACCGTCCCCTACGGAATAAATTAATAAATTGAGACGCGATAAATCGTCGTCTATACGATTATAAAATCAATTATTGTTAATTATTCATTATAAATTATTAATTAAAAACGCCACAAGCGTTTTTTTAAATATTTTTAAACTTATACAATTCCAATCCATTGATCATTCAAGTTTTTTCATCTTTGATCATTTCATTCGCTTGAACGATTATAATTTTGTCATCCAATGAAATATTTCATTTGAAAATAATTCTAATCATTTCTTTTCCAATTCTTTTAAGATTTTCGTAACTGAAAGATTGCGAAATTTTGTATCATCTCACTCCTCGCAACATATTCAAAAATCTATAAGTTTCATCGGCTTTGGTAAATGATATTACTGGTACTCTAGGCGACAAGGAAGAAAGTCTACTCGTGGTATATCCGTTCTCTGTATAAGAAACCATCGCCCTGACTTCTACTTCTTTGGTAGCTCTATAGGCATTGTAAATAATATAATCTCTCACCAAAAAGTCATCGTCTTCATAAAAGCGGGATAATTTATTTTCTGCCAAATTTAATTCGTATTTATCCAAAAGATCAGAAAGCTGAGTAATAATGTCGAGAGGTTCGTCTTCTTTGATCATCGTATCTATCATGTAACAATCTGCTGACAGGGCACAATATTTTTTAACCTGTGACTCATTAATCAATTGATAATTTCATTTTTTATCGAAGCCACCAGAGAAAGTTACAACCACTGGTTTCCCGATAACCTTACATTTTTTTATAAGATCCTCTTCATCAATTTTCATCTCTTTCATAGCCTTATCGATTTTGTTTGATACTATTATAATACCATCGGCAACATTTAATATTTCCTTGAAATTTTCTAACGCATCTCTAGTTTCTATCTTCGCAAAGATTTTCATTTTATCTGCATTTTGTTTTACAAGAAATTCTTTAAGTTGAAAAATATCTTCTTTGCAGGTTACCATAGAAGCGGCTATCACGTGTATACCATACTCTAGTCATCGCAGGATATCTTTCTTATCTTTCTCAGTGAAAAACGGCAAATCCAGATTATAGTTGTGAAACATCGCTCTATCAAACTGTTGGATTTCTCCACCAGAAATAACCTCGCAAATAGCCCCATCAGGAATCAGACTTTTAATTTTTATACTTACTCCACTTTGCTCAAATTTAATTATTTGACCAGTTTTTATGCCAGCTAAGAAAGGTGCATCGATAAATATTTTTTTATCATGTTCTTGTGCATATTCAGAATAATTTAATTCTATTTCCTTCTTCTCTTTGGCTTTTACATTCAAAACATTTTTCACTCTAATGTCATTTCATTTAGTCTCAAGCATTACAGTTTTGCTGTTATCGAGCTTCATTATCGTATCGATATATTTTTTGTTATTATCATCGAATCCACCAGATAAAGTTATTCTAAAAACGTCGACCATATTTATCACTTTAGATAATACAGTTTCTTTTGCTAATGTCGGTCAAACTCCAGCAATAATTTTTGCAAAATGGAAATTATTCATAATTCAAATTTAAACATTAAAAAAGCATTCAGCTTGTAGCTTGCAGCTTGAGGCCTATTTTTTTATAATTTATTCAAATCAACTGTCACGAATCATTTTCTTTCGATAGATTTCACAACAGCCTTATTTTTTATACTAACAATTCCATTATTATCAGCATTGAAATACAAAATCTCATCGCCAACCAAAAGACATATTTGTTTATTTCACATTTCTTGCGGGAATGCTATATCCACGCGAGCTCATTTCTTTGGCCCAGCAACATCAGTCTTGATATCCATAAGTGGAAGATCAGCAAAAGTTTTTACATTAATTCTGAGTCCTATTGTCTTTTCCAAATCCGTGATTGTTGCTCAAGCTTTCCCAATAATACGTCATTTGAAATATTCTGGGATATACAAATCTAAACTACTTGATCATTTAATTTTGATCAAAAAATCACAAGGCAAAAGTTGTTGAAGTCTCTGATTAATTGTGCTTCTCGCATATTCTGAAATCTTATTTTCTTTTTTTCATTCAGCATTCAGCATTCAGCTTTCAGCATTGTTTAAAGGCATTACAACTATCTGTTCGCCGAATGTATAAATCTCATATTCCACTTTTCACGTCAAGAAACTTGTCACTATGATTACCGGACGAGCAAGATCTTCTGATTCCATTCACTCAGGAATTTTCACAGTCAATTTCAATTGATAAACTTCTTGAACCTGACCTTTGTCTATGTAAATCACTGTATCTATCACTTGTGGGATAATTCACATTTCTATCGTTCACAAAAATCTTTGGATACTATCTACTGGTCTAGTAGCATGTATTACGCCGACAAGTCATATCCCTGTCAATCTCAAATCTTTAAATAATTCAAAATCAGATTGATTTCTTACTTCATCATAAACAGTATAATCTGGTCTTGATAAAAGCAGAATATCTCTTACCTCATCATGAGTTCCATAAGTGAAACTATACTGCACTATATCGTCATCTACAAGTAAATCACGTGGGGATTCTATGGTTTTGATAATATGATTATCTTGATGATAAAGATCTATCAACGCTTGCGCGAAAGTTGTCTTACCAGATCAAGGGGCACCGGCAACAAGAATTCATTTTGCTTTATTCTTTAATAAATCGAAAACATTTTTATCCAAATCATAATCTTTGATTCACAATCTTTTTATCGGTTTCACGATCGTCATCTCCAATCCATCAGAGAGTGGAGGATAGACAATTACGATTCTGAAAGGCCCCAGTTGAACAACCTTAGATAATTTCCTATCTATTTCCAAAAATCCGTCATCTCTAGCTTCTATCTCTTTGTAAATTTTATCTATCATTTCATTCATTCAATTTCTATCTATTGTCTGAGTGTCTACGACAGGATTCCAATTTCCAGGAGTTCATTTTTTTCTAAGAATTTTTCTTCATTCTTTGATATGAAGTGACATAGTAGTCTCATCAAAAAACGTATCCAAAAAACTATTTCCAATAATTTGTTCCATTTGTTTTATAATTCATTTAAAAAATTATTTTTTGAATACCTCAGATATAGGTATGGAAGTATAAAAATAATCATCACAATTCTTATCCTTTTTTTCTCGAAACACCAATGTATCGTTATTTATTTCTTTAATATTATGTAATCTTTCTGATATCGCAGAATTAGAAGAAGTAATCCTAATGCCATCAATATATATTTCCGGGATTTCTTGATCGTATGATGATCCCCAAACTACTTTTAAGCGACTTTTGTTTTGAATCTCAATCATCTCTTTATAATATTCTGATTCCATATATTTTTTATATGGAGAAACTATTTTTTCTGATTCTAAATCCACTTTTACAATTCGAGTATTTTCTGCACATGAAGGTGCATCACAACAACAAAAATCAACTTGAATAGTGGCAATAGAATTATCTAATCTTAATATGCTAACTATCATATCTCATTTATCTTTATCGATAGGGAAATAAAATCTTTTGGTAAGTTTGCTTTCAATATCAAAAAGAGAAATCCGATAATTTTCATCGTCAGGGGTATCAAACCATGCAAATTTTTTCCTATTCGAATCAAGAATCATATTATTATCTATTTCTCATATAGATATTTTATCATTTGATTTCTCATTTACTATGTTGGTCACAAACTTAATTTTGCCATCAAGTGATATCTCATATAGATTTATTTCTCAATCTCCCAATAAATCTCAATCTACAGTTTGAGTAACAAAAAATCAAGTAGCCGTGAAATAGTTATAATCTAAGTCCAACCCCAGAGTTTGATAATGATCATCTCCAAAATAATATTCAGCTAGGGGTTTAGAATAATCATGATTATCGAAAATAAGATATTTCCCTGATTCAGTACTACAATCACCTTCAGGTATTATGAAATACCTATTTTTCTCGAAAATTAGCTGATTTTGTACTTCTGTTCAGCTTAGATTTTCACCGCTCAAAATCTCACCACTTAAAATTTGATTATCTCACGAAAGAAATTGCTCCATGTTCAATGTTTTAAATATTTCTTGACTAATAGACAAAGAAGGATTTTTTAAAATGAACAAAAATCCAAGTCACAATAAAATTAAAATAGCCATAATCCACAGAATCTTTTTCATAAAAATTTATTAATTATAAGCTAAAGTCTAGTTATTTTAGACGCCACAAATGGACGTCTCTACGAATTATTATTAATTATTAACTATTATCTCCTTTTTTGCACTCTCCTCTCATAAACGCCCATTCTTCACAACTAGATCCATCAGGGAAATTACATATTCCAATTTGTCATCCAGTTTCATCTTTGATCTCAAGCGTTCACCCATTATCTTCACAATTCACAGAGGCAGGATTCGCTATCCCTACATTATTTTTACTTTTTTCTTTTGTACATTTAGGTTCCCCAGGTGTTTCACAATACATCATTGTACAAGCAGAAACTTTTCAATTAACTACAGAACAATTGTTACATCCATCGAAATATGCTTCGCAATTTGATAAGTTTGGTTTAGTGGTTTTACATTCTCAGGTATAAAGGAATTCTGCTAATTTATTTGCCTCCATTGTGCATTTATTTCCAAATGTTTGCTCTACTGGATTGCAAGGCGCTTTAACACATTGAACATTTACTTTCCCGCAAACAGGAGCATATTCCATTGTACAAATTTTTGGTCATTCATTATTTATTTTGTCTCCACTTACTTCATTACCAGTTGAAACATTTTCAATTCCAATCAAAGATTTCATTTTAACTACCAAATTATTATTTGGATATTTCGCCATTACAAAATATCAAAAGGCCAAAATTATCACAATAATTAACAAAACATTAAAAATTTTTTTCATTTTGATTAAATTTATAATGTTAAAAAAAAATAACAACTCAACCGCCAGTCCCGTTACGGGGTGGATGATTGAGTTATACATTCTTCAATCAAAAATAGAAATATATTTTTGAAGGAGAATGTATAATTCGAAAATTTATATTTGTCGTTTTTTTCAAGATGACGTTATATATTGATTTTTTTTGAAATTTCAATATAAAAGCATAAAATCAGTCCAAATTGTGGCTTTTTAACCAATTTTTTTGTTGATGACATTTCGCGTAAATGGTATAAAACAAGATAAAGATACAAAAAACAAAATAGAATTACTAGTTATCACTGATTCCGATTTGTTAATCAGAAAAGTATTAGAAAAAATCTGAATAATTATTTTGTCTATCAAAGAATACAAACAAGATTTACAAAAGTTCTGAAATATATTTTTCAAAATCAGATTCTGAATGGACGAAGTTCAATTTATTTCCAACATCACAAATCTCAAAGATGCTTGCCTTTTTTTTATGTCGGCAGGATTTCAGATTATAGATATCAATTATTTAACCAATCCAATAACAGCTAACGAAGTTAAAAAGATTATGGAATTATGTTCTCAGCAAGCCCTGCAGATACAAGAACAATTTCAACAAAAAATTCAAGAAGAAAAAACATATCAAACCAAAATTTATTCTGATTCCAAATTAACCGTTACCAAGGAAGTGATTCAGCGAATTTTTGAAAAAATAAACGAAGTGAGAGAAAGAGTAAAATGAAATGTTTCTGTTCTAAATCTCAAAAGACTCAAAGAGCTGGAAGATGATCTAAAGAAATTAAGAATGTGAACAAATACAGAAAAAATGAAAGATGATATTCATCAAATTTTCCAAATAATTGAAAATATTGAAAATGAATATTATGATTCTTTGAAAGAAAATTGAAAAGAAATCTTACCAGATTCTCTGGTTACAGACTTAGAAATAAGCAGGGAATTAGATAGATTAGAAAATATTACCAAGATCAAAAAATTATGATTACATATTCCATATTCCTGACAAGATTATTCTATTTTTGGTCGCTTCGGCATTGTGTGGAAATTTCTCCAAAGAGATTTCATTTACAAAATTTCCAATCTAACAAACGTATTCTACTCATTATACGATCTTTTCGAATTAGTAATTATTACAATGGTTTTCTTGCTTTGAGTTTATATCGTAATCAATCCATTATTTTTGTTTTCTGAAGATATAATACCTGTCTATTTTTCACTCATCAATCTCGGAACATTGTGATTTATTACTTTCTTTACAAAATTCTTCAGAAGAAAAAATTTATGAAGACTGATTATTTTAGTCCCATTTATCATAATAATATATTACATCCTTATCAATATCGTCAACACAAACTTTGCTCTTTAATTTTGTCCTCCTTTTTAAAGGAGGGGGACCCTTTAGGGTGGAGGATTTACAAACCGTACATAAAATTAAGATAGATGCTCTTTCATGTTTATAAATCCTCAGTCTGCTTTGCAGCCAGCTCCTTTTCCAAAGGAGCACACCTAAAAATAAATTCTTCATTTTTAATTATTAATTCTTAATTGTCTTCATGGCTCTGCTTCTTCTTTCTATCTGAATTATAGCATTTATAGTTTTTTTCTATTCTATCGGACTTCGATATTTATGATTTTTGCCGATACTATTTCTCGTCATTTTTCTATGATATTATGGATCAATAAAATCCATGCAATTCAGTTGGCTAAAATCATTCCAAAAATATAGTTTATTTATTGCTCGAATTATAATCCTTGCCTGACTTGTCGGTATGTTTAATTTTTTTTGATTTGAATTAATTTATATTTGCCTAGGTTTAATAACTACTAACGTAATTCTACGAATTGGATCTTATTTATTTGAATACGAAGATGGTAAATCAGTTTTTCAACTTTGATTTTATCTTTCAGTTTTATTCCTGTTGGTAGTTGTGGCGACATTTGGAAATGGTTACGATCTTTTCAACGCCTTCACTCTTATGCGAGTTTTTCATCTCGGTATTATCTCTTTTATAATATTTTTAGTCTGACTTCATAAACCGATAGAGAAATACATGCGATATAAATTCCGAATTTTAATGATATGAATGATTATTCTCCTAATTATAAATCAGATTTCTAATTTTTATTTTGCTCTTAGTTTAGCATCAGTATTGCTGACATGATTATATTTTTTCATCTACAAAATCATCCAATCCAAGCCACCTTCTAGAGACAAAAAAATCAACGTCTCAGTCAGACGTATACTCGCCGGCGAAAGAATCACCGAACATAAGTATTTTTCATCCAGCCTGACAGAGAAAATTTACGAATTTATCGCTACCATGCCGTGACGAGCGAAAGTGATTTTAGAATTTCTAAATATTTTTCTCATCGTTGCTTTGATAATTTATTATGTTATGAACATCTCTAATTTTGCTAATATGAGCCATATTTTCTATCGGATAATTATCGTGCTTTTCGTGATTAACGTTCTGCTACTCAAAAAAATCTGATATAATTCTATCATCCAGAACTTAATTGTATTTCTAGTTATAAACTTTGCAATCTACGCAAGCTTGTTTTCATATTTCAACGCTGATATTTGATCTATCGCTTCACGATGAATTATCCGAAATGTATTTTCTTCACTCGCGATTTTCTACGCCCCCAAAATGGAACTATTCAAAAAAATATTATTCAAGATTGATTATTCTTATCGGTTGGTTTCGGCATTGATAGCATTGATTATTAATATTATTTTGCTCATCAATACTCAGCTTCCTGGTGAATTAATTTTCTTCTTGGTGTTACTTTATATAGGATTGCAGGGGATGATATTATATTATGCGGTGAGGTATGTTAGTGGATTGGAGATAATTAGTAGAAAAGATAATTTACTTTAATTTAAACGAAATGAAAAAAATTCTTTTGGCCATAATTTTTTTAGCTGTATCATCAGGTCTTTTTGTAGAAGCCAAAAGAACACCCCCTCCCGTGGTCCAACCGATCGTTTATAGCGGAGTCCAATATGTCGCTCCTTATGGAGTAATTTGATATATCGAAGCATACAATACAACCCCACAGGAAAAACTTTGGTGAATGAAGGTTTATACTATCAAATATATCCCTGGGCTAGAGACAGACATACAAGATGTATTTATTACGAAATTAGCTATTCGAGATGGAAAACTTATCGTAAGCAATGAAGACGACAATCAATATACCATAAATTTGGAAACTAAAAAAGTAGAAAAAATAGAAAAAGCTGACTGAACAACAGAATTTGTAAACCAAGGAAAGTGACCAATAAACCGAATTAAATTAATCTTGTTTCGAAGTTTATTCCCATTATCCATTGGTTGATTGTTATAGAATTTCAAACATTTTTATTTTTTCACAGAAATAATTATGACTAAAAAATTAATTTTCTCAATAATCTGACTGGCAGTTGTAGTTTTGATAATTATGTATTTTAGTTGAAATTTACAAATTCATCCAGATGAAGATATTCAAAAAGCCAAAGTATTATTTGTTAATTTTCTTAGTGGCAGACAGGAGATCCAAAAACTAAGTAATTATCAAGTTAGATACGGTAAGTACTTAAATGAAACAGGAGAAAAAATTATTCGAGCTGATTATTTTTGTCGTTATATTAAAGAAGGTTGGACAGTCTCAGACTGAGGGAATTGCTATTTTCAGGTGAAGGTTAATTTAAATACGGAAGAAATATTTAATTTTATGGTAAATGGAGACGCATAAAATTCATACTTTATAACTTAATAATTTAAGTCATAAAAAAGTCTAAAAATGACTTGACTTTTATGTCTAAATTATTATATTCATAATACCAACGTTGGATTAGTAGTACTTTGTACTGTTTGCCGGCCACTAGGTTTTATTACATCCTCTTTAGAGGAAGTTTAGAGAAGTGGTATATGAGAAACTAATTCGTTTGCTAGCATTTGCTAGATAGCTCTCATAGGGTAATTTAAAACGATAATCAATGCAGCTGAGCGGGGCATTGATGAAATAAGCTCAAATTAGAATGGGAAATTATGGGATTCGTCTGGGTCTCATGTTATTTGGCTCTTGTAGTCAAATAGAAATTACAGACATTGTTTTGGTACTACGGTACCCATTATGGCTGGTCGGTTATATCCTTCCAGTCTTTGCTTTTATTTGGAAATTATTTTAAAATTTTCATTATCAACTAATAATGCCTGATCATCTGTTAATTTAATTATTTTATCTTTCAAATAAGAATAATTTTTTAGAATCTGATTAATTTTTTCTTTATATTTTTCTTTGCCATAATGTGGCAGGATTATTTTATCAATCAATTTTAAACCATCGAAAGATTTTAAATTTGATCACTTACTTTGATCATCAAGGAATTTGAATGGTTCGATGGATAAACCCACAAGAATAGACCCTGCGCTTGAGCCAATATAATATTTGCCATCTTTAACATGTTTTTTGATGATTTTATCGAATCCAGATGCGAGAGTTTTTTCTAAAAGATAAAATGTATTTCCTCCAGCAACGAAGATTATATCAATATTTTGAAATTGCTTTTCTAGAATTTTTTGAGTTTTACCGGTGATGTTTATATCAATAACTTTGAATCACAATTGAATCAATTTATTTCTATCTTTATCAACAAAATATTTGTCCTCATAAACATCTCATGCTGTTGGGACAAAGGCAACTGTTAGGTCTGATGTAGGACGTTCGAGAAGTTCTACAAATTTATCTAAGACATTGGATGCTGCTGATGTTAGAAATAATCTTTTCATGACGTAAATTATTGAAAATAAACTTATCCCAATTTACTACCGTTAGGAGAGTCTTTATCAGGGACTGCCAAAACGACCGATCAATCTTCTTTGTAAAATCACGAACAAAGAAATTCAGAAATAAATGGACCGATCTGTTTTGTTGGAAAATTCACTACGCCGATTATTTGTTTATTCATTAAATCTGTTTTACTATATAAGTCAGTAATCCTAGCGCTAGATTTTTTAATCCCAATTTCTGGACCGAAATCAACTGTTAGTTTATAAGCTGGTTTCTTCGCTTCAGGAAAATCTTGCACATCAATTATCGTACCAACTCTTAATTCAACTTTTTCAAATTCATCCCAGGTTATTTGTTCCATAATATTTTTTTACTTTGAAAATTTATTTTAATTTTATCGTTTTTTGAATTCTATTATTTATATCACTACATCCAAAAGGCTCTCACGCTCATCAACAACCATCGATAAACAAAATGTAATTTTCTCAAACCAATGCAGGTATTAATTGTGAAACACCACATGTTCAAAAATCTTGAATAAATTCATCTGCTGTCTTATATCCAGCTCTATTTGGCAAAACATATACTTTTCGTCACTCTTCACTTGTTCAATTTAAATCGATATCATATTGGGTAGGTCTTTTGTTGGAATATAAAAAACGATATTGAGTAATCTCATCTTTACTAAATTTTAACAAAAGATTTTTAAAATATTGCAGTGATTTGTCAGCATAGCAACCTTGTCTAGCACTCACCCTTTCTTCAGGAGTAAAAATATCCTTAATGATTCTATTTTGATTTTTCACTACAATAATATCATCTTGTTTGGTATAAGAAAACTCTGTCGGTTCTGCATTGAATATTTCAGCTGGTTCTCATCAAAATTCCGGATATAATTGTGCATACTCTTGAGAAGTCATCCCATTTATATATGTATCGTTTTTATCTTTACCAATAACTTGATTTCAGCTTGTCGTAACAATAAATGTAGCAGAATCTGCTCAGTTTATTCTATTTTGTAAGTAATATACATAATTTTTGTCTTTAGAATATCTCCCATTTAAAACCTGAAATGAATTAGTATCAATTCAAGTATTTGCTTTGTCTCGATAATATACATAGTTTTTATCTTTAGCTGTAAAACCACTCGAATTAAGTACTTCAAATGTGTTTGTATCTGCTCAATTCATTGTATATATACTACTATTCTCAGTATTAAAAATATATATATTTTTGTCATCTTTTGCATATTGATATCCTATTATTTTGAATGATTTAGGATCTGCATTAAATGATACATCAATTGAAAGATTATTATTAAATGAAGATAATGAGATATATCAAATGGAAGCGATAATTTGATTAAATGCTTCTATAAATGGTGTCTTATAATTAAGATCTCAAGTTCATAAATTTCAAAAACCTGTATTATATCTGAGTGGTATTTCTTTGAAACAAATAAAATTATCTCATAAATAAAATATTGCATTTGTTTTCGGACAGACTTGATTTGTTTGTGCAAGAATTCATAGTGTATCTACATATGTTTTGATATATTGGGCCAATACACCGCTAGAAGCTATTGTAAGCTCTTGTATATATGGAAGATTCTCAAGTGTGAAAATATCACCTGTTTGTGATGTTAACCATTTTTCAGCGGAACTTAAATTTCAATTATTAAATCATCATAACCAGTTGGTTTCTTTAACAATAAACCATCAGGACATTAAAATAACAATCAAAATTAATATAATCCAAAGGGTTTTTTTCATGAGCATTTTTTAGAATAATAAAGCCAAAAACATTTACTTTGAAAGTTATTTTTTCCCCTTTATAGGACCTTGTGCTTTCTTAGGTTTTTTTTCTGATTTCTCTACTTTTTCTTTTTTAGGTTTAGCTACTTTTTTACTTTCTTTTTTTGCTGATTTTTTTTCTGATTTAATTTCTTCAGATTTACTTTTTTTTCATCAGATAATTTCTAAACAATCTTCAAGTGTTAAACTGGTGGCGTCTTTTCATCATTTAGGGATTCTGAAATTATGGGAATTGTATTTCATATATGGTCAGTAATGTCAGTTTAGAACTTCTATTTTTTTGCCGGAACTTGTCCCGTCTTTAGCGGGATAATCGAAAGTGTTTATATTCTTCTGTGCGTCAGATAGAAATTTTTGTTCTATCAAACCAATCGCTTCGTCTAATTTAATTGTTGCGACGTCGAATCAAGAATTTGGACGAACGGAGACGAACATGTTTTTATATTTCAAATATGGACCAAATCTTCAAGATCAGGTTGTGATTTTTTCTCATTTATATTCTCATAAACTTTGAGGTCAGTCAAATGCTTTCAACGCTTCCTGCAAAGTAACAGTATCGATGCTTTTTCACATTGGCATCCCAGCAAATGTAGGTTTCTCTTCTGATTCGGTGATTCCGATCTGTATCATAGCTCAGTATCTTCACATTTTGGCTATTACAGGTTTTCATGTTTTAGGATCTTTACCAAGTTCTCTAGCTCCAGTTGTCCTCTCTGCGTTTTTGAGAGTTGATTTTACGCCTTCGTGGAATGGTCAATAGAATTCGCTGATCATCTTATTCCATTTGATTTTTCATTCAGCTATTTCATCAAAATCCTGCTCAACCTGTGCAGTGAAATTATAATCCATAATATCTTTGAAATGTTCCATTAAGAAATCTGTTACCAAATTTCATGTATCTGTAGGAAATAATTTATTTTTTTCTGCTCAAGTGTTTTGTTCTTTAGTTTCTATTTTGACAAACCCACCACCACTTTGTGGTCCCTCCCGGTGCATGACCGGGACAGGCTCTCCCTTAACAGGGATGGAAGAAAGGGTGATTTCAATATATTTTCTGATCGTTCCGATTCTATCTTCTTTGACAACATATCATCTTTTCTGAACTGTAGAAATGGTAGGAGCGTAAGTAGATGGTCTTCAGATTCATAACTCTTCGAGCTTTTTAACTAGACTCGCTTCTGTGTATCTTGGTGGATGATTTTTGAATTTTTGTGTAGCCACGATAGATTGCATATCTAGAATTTCTCATTTTTTTAGTACAGGCAGAATTCATTCTCAGCCATTTTCGTTCTCATCATCTGTTCATTCAAAATAAACTTTGAGAAATCAGTCGAATTTAATTACCTCTCAGGTAGCGATAAATTTCAATTTACTATCAGAAATATCTATTGTTGCTTTAGTCTTCTCAGTAATTGCTGGGGCCATTTGCGAAGCAATAGTTCTTTTCCAAATAAGTTCGTAAAGTCTTTTTTCATTTGCGTCATTTCATGCCTCAGGATTCTCCATGTGTGATGGTCTGATACATTCGTGAGCTTCTTGCGATCATTTGGATTTAGTTATGTAATTTGTTGGATTAGAATATTTTTCTCAATATAATTTTATAATTTCTTTTTTTGCTCCATCGATGGCTGTCTGAGAAAGATTGACTGAATCAGTTCTCATGTAAGTGATATTTCATGCTTCGTATAATTTTTGCGCTACCTGCATTGTTCTAGCTACTGAAAAGCCTAATTTACGACTTGCTTCCTGCTGAAGTGTGGAAGTAGTGAATGGAGCTGATGGAGTTTTTTTTCAAGGTTTAACTTCGATCTCTGATATTTGATATTTCGAATTTTTAATTTCATTTAAAAAACTTTCTGTTCCTTTTTGGTCAGGAATATCTTTGGATAATTCAGCTTTAAATTCTTTATTTTCATCGCCAGTGAAATTTCATATAACTTTGAAAAAAGATTCTGACCTGCCTACCGGTCAGGCAGGTTGAAATTTTTTGATTTCTTTTTCTCTATCAACGATAAGTCTAACCGCTACTGATTGGACTCTTCACGCAGAAAGTCATCACTTTACTTTTTGCCAGAGGACTGGAGAAAGTTCGAATCAGACTAATCTGTCAAGCACTCTTCTTGCTTGTTGTGCATCTACCAAATGCATGTCGATTGTTCTTGGATTTTTGACAGCATGATCTATAGCTTCTTTTGTAATTTCATGAAAAACTATCCTGGCTGTTTTGGAAATATCTAATCCCAATTGATTTGCAACATGTCGTCCTATTGCTTCTCATTCACGGTCTTCATCAGTTGCGATCCAGATTTTATCTGATTTTTTTGCAATTGATTTTAATTCTGATAGGACTTTAGTTTTGTCTGGCGAAACAACATATTTTGGCTGAAAATTGTTTTTAACATCCACACCAAGTTCTTTAGCTGGTAGGTCTACCACGTGACCAAATGACGCTTTCACTTCGAATCATTCTCATAGGAACTTTTTGATTGTTTGTGATTTAGCTGGAGACTCAACAATAACAAGATTTGACATATTTTTTTGATTTAATTAAAAAAATTTCTTTCTCGTTCTTTTTATCAAACGTAATTTTAATTTCAATGGGAAAATGAAATTCAGTGACGAGTAACGTGTTACGAATCACGAGGACTTAGAACTTAGTATAGGTAGGGGACGGTTTAAAACCGTCCCTTACGAAGTAAAAAATAAAAAAGTAGGGAACGGTCGCGACCGTTCCTTACAAAATTAGAAGTTCCTTATAAAAATTAGAAAATTATTTTATTTAACTTTTTGGATTTTCTCATCAATTAGTCTCAGCTTCACCTGTCTCGCCTTCTTGATTCATTTTTGCTCTAATTGCGAATATAACTACGACCACCACGAAAACTCAAATTAAGATACCTAGAGATATCAGAATTATTTTCAACCAATTCTTAGTAGTTCAAGTTTCGACTTTAATGTTTTCTTTTGTAATTTTAGTGTCTTGATCAGGACATGCATCAGAAACCATACCGTAGAATTTCACTATTTTACACATATTTGGCATTATTGTGTTTTTCATATCCAATGGATCAACCTGATCTTCTTTAACCGTCGCTCACTGCGGAGCTAGACTTTTGTTTATAGTACTGATTATTTTATTTAATGCTTCCAACCTTTTATCTTGTTGTGATGATTGTGTGATTTGATCACTAACTGCTATTTCGAAATCCTTGAACATCATATTAATATCTGTTGATAGATTGTTCGGCAGGATTGATAATATTTCTGCTTTGGCTTTGTCATACTCACTTCCTCATCAAGCAGCAGCTACTGATTTATCTGTTAATTTCATAATTATATCTTCTAATTTAGCAGACTGATCGGCATTGAGTTTTATATTTTCGTTTTTCTCTTTAAAATCTTTAACTGAAATCAGATTTGATTTTGTATTTACCTTATCTATCAGTCAATCTCTTAAAGCAATTAATAAATTTTTAAATGTTTTGTAATCTCATGTTGTACCATCAATATCAGGGATACTTACGATAAGATCATTTATTTCCTTATAGATATCCATAGTCTGTGAATCAAGATTTGCCTGAAAATCCAAAAATGAAATTGTAAAATCTTGTGAGATAAGCCTATTGTCGGCTTTGGTATAAAAAACCCTTCCTATGCTGGATTCATATTTTGGTTCATATTTTTTCAAATATAATTGATTGCACATGAAGTCCTTGTCATTGTCTTTGATTCAATCCACATCTCAATCAGAATTTATATCCGTGTCTACATAACAAATTCATCTTGAAATATTGTAACTCACATAGAACAAAACACTATTGTCCAAATTATTTCAGACAAATATTTCCATGCTGTTACCACTTGTTATTGAATATTCTGGGATAGAGATTAATTTCATTTCACTATCATTTCTACCGCTTATAATATTTAATATCCATTTTTTATTAGCTTGATTTGCATATTTATCTGTAACATCCATTGATAAGAAATATTTTCAGTAGCTAGGATACTTAAACACAAAAGCTGAGCCGGAACGAACTAAATATTCAGAATTAGTTTTACAAGTTTTGATATTTAGACAAATATCTTTGTTTGAAACATCTCCAATACTTACATCTCTAAATATTGCCGTTTTGTCATATGAGCTCATAAGCAACATTGGTTTAAGTCAATTTTTGACAATGATAGTTCATCAAACTCAAACTCATTTGTATCATCTATAAAGAACAGCCGCTCTAGGTTTATATCAGGTCTCGTTCGGCTTTGTATAAGCATATTTTACACGATCAGACTTACTTGTAAGATCTCGTAATCCATCACCATCAAAATCATATTGAATTGTCCTCTCTTTAATAAAATCTGGTCTATCAGAAATGATTTTAGAAATTACATTAAATGTTAATTCGTCTCCAACCTCAACGCTTGCTTGAGAGGCTTTGAATGTAACAAGAGGAATATCTGGTCTAGATGTATCAGGAGGGAAAAACACTAATGGTCAGTTCCCGATTATATCTTGATTGCTTTGTTTACCATCGTCATTGTCATACATTGTCACACCAAACATAAATTCTCCAGGTATTCTTGGCAGAGAAAAAAATGTATAAGGGATATTTCATGGAGTTATCTTGGTCTCTAAATATCTTGTAGGATCGTCTTTGTAATAATAATAGAATTTAAAATATGATATAAATCCGTCTGTGTCAATTGCGTTAGTTGCTGTTACTTTCACTATCAAAGGATCATATTGATCGTTAAATATATCCTTAACATTATTTTCATTAAATCAAATTCATACTTCGTTTCAGTATTGTGGAAATAGAAGAATAATATTGTCTAACTTTGGCAAAGCATTGATAACCTTGAACCAAGCTCTAACCTTATTATCCTTGCCTGCTGAAGTATCTGATGCAGTCAAATCTATATAATTACATCATAATTCATTGAATTTATATCTGAAAATAGATTGCTTAAAAATTTCCCCATCTCTAGGCTGAAAGAAAAAATCTAGATTTGATTTCTCTCATTTTGTATTAACTGATATTGAGGGATCCACGGAAAAATCTTGATATCTTTCTATTTGATAGGCAGGATAAGTAAGGCCAGTATTATTTGGATCATAACATGTTTCATTTTGTGTGAGAGTTGTGCTATTTTTGTCTAAAACAATATATCAGGCAATAGGGTATTGTTTCTCTCAAACGAAAATAGTTCTACTAACTTGATTTGTTGTATCATCTTCTCATGCTACGCTGAGAGTCATTTTATAAACACCAGTTTTTTTGTAAGTATGGACAATACTATCCGATTGAATTGATCTAGAATTTCCGTCTCAAAAATTTCGTGAATAATTAACAATAGGGACATTTGATTTTACAGCAAAATTAATAGGTGTTCATCGATTAGTCGCTATTGGATCAATTGAAACTTCAGGCCTTAATATTGATTTAATTTCAACCTGTTTTGTGATTTCTCATATTTTACCATATTCATCTTTAGCTGTAAGTTTAATTGTGTGTTTGCCCACATCATTAAATTCTACAGTTATCTTTTCATTATTTTCATCTGTCTGAGTTATCTTGGTTTTATCATCATTGGGGAATGACCATTCATAGGAAAGTTTATCAAATCAATTAGTCTCATCTATGTCAGAACTAGATGATGCATCTAGAATAAACCTTGATGGATCTTTCCACTGGTTAGTAGGTATCATGGAAAACTGTGGAATAGGATCTGTAGACTCCACAAAAACTTGCACTGTATCAATATTCATTTGTCAAATTTCGTCTTCTACCGTAAGTTTAATAGTGTATGTTCATGGTTTTTTAAACGTTTGTTTGATAGATTGTCATTGGAATGTTTCTAATTTATTTCCATCAGAATCATAAATTTCCCGTGTGAAAAGTTTGATTGTTGAAGTAACAGAATAAGAAGGGGACGAATCAAATAGGAACAATGTAGATGTGTTTCACCTTTCTGGATTCTGTCTAATGATTGCAATAGGATCCGCCACGACAAGACTATAACTTTCTGTGATTTTATTATTCTCGTTATCAGTAGTTGTAAGTTGAACCTTGTATTCTCCATTTCATGGCAGGGATACTCTTATAATTCAAGGTTTACCATCTCCGTCTTTCAAAAAGCTAAATCAATCCTTGGTCGTTATTTCTCGATGATTTGAAAGCAGTTGTCTTCATCACATTGGTATACTTGCTGATCAGTCTAATATTACTCATTTTTGTGCTTCTAATGTTCAAATTTTTATCTGTGTGTCTTTTTTGAATTTCTGTCAATTTGCATAAATTGTAAGTATTGCTGATTTGGGAGTAACATCGACTGATAATGTTTGTTCACCATCAAATATTCATTTGGTTAATTTATTGGAACTTCTAACTGTTAGATGAACTTGATATGTTCATGCATTAGCAAATGTTGTAGAAACCAGTGGTCAGACTCATATAGCTTTATCTAATCAATCAGTATCTCTATAATATCGGAAAAAATTTTTAGATGGAATAGTTTCATTGGATGGGTCCACACTTGTTCTTGCATCGAATGTAACTGTAAGTGGCGCAGGTCAACTTGCTGGTAATGCCTTTGCTTTGGCGATAACGGTATATTTATTATTTATTTTTTTGATAATATCGTTGAATGGTTTATAACAATTAGATAAAAATGATCACAATCTATTCTGATAATCAGAACTTGTATAATTTATTAATGCATTCGATAAAGATAAACATTGTTGATAAGTGACTTGAAAAGAATAATCCTGCGGAAATTTTGGAAAAACATTTTGAAAACTTTTGTTTAGTTCGTCAAATTTAACAGCAGGAACCTGATCTCCTATTTTGCTAGCTGCATCTATCTGTACAAGAATTCAGAATATCTTATCTCGATCAGTTTTGATTTCACTATTTGCGATATATTCATTAGGAATAGTAGCAAGTGCTTTGGATAAAAAAAATATTCAACTTACAAGAATTCCTATAAGTATTAGCTTTTTGGCTGTTTTGTTGAGTGATTTCATATAAGTGTATATGTAAATCAATAAATCGTTGCAATTATTAATCCCGCAGATTCGCTTCACTCCTTGCGGGACGAGCGGTTTCAAAATCCAATAAACATTGTAATTGTCTTAATTGAATTTTGTTTAAGAATTTTTTTAATATTCTTATTTTTCTGCCTTAGTATTGCAACATTTATATTATAATCATTTCTTTTTTTTTGTCAAAAAAAATCAAACAAGATTAAAAGATTATTTACTCCATCCCTAACCCTTCCCCTAAAATAGAGGAAGGGAAAATAGCCCCTCTATTTTAGAGGGGTTTGGGGAGTAATAAAAACACGAAAGAGTCTATATCTTGAACTTATGTCCTGTTTGTAAATCCCTGCCTGCCGGTAGGCAAGTTCCACCGCAAGCGGTCCCTCCCGGTGCATGACTGGGACAGGCTCTCCTTTAAAAAGGAGGACAGAAATGTTTCAGATAGTGGAATTGTCCAATTAATATTTTTTGTAAGAACCAAATCATTGACTACAAAAATTGTGATTGCTTTTTTTGCTTAATTGAGTAAAAAAGTCACAGGTTGTAAAGTTATAATTAAGTTTATTAGTTTAAAAACGTAATGACTGAATTGAAAAAATTTGAAGAAAAACGTAAACGTAGTTTGATGGAAGCCATTTGAACTAGATTTTGGCTTGGATTGGAAGAACTGATGCGTGTCGTTGGTGTGGCTTGAAGTAAATCCGATGATATAAAATGAAAATGAAATCACATTTGAATGGATTTAGATAAATATGAAAATGGAGTGATAAAAAAAAGGAAAAATTAAAAAAATGATAAATGATAAATTAAGAATTAGAACTTAATAGAGATTAACAAATCTGTCCGTCTAGGCAGATATTTTTTTTAAATCAAAAAAAAGTCCCGCAAGGGACTTGGATCTATGACAACATAAGATCTTATTATTCCTTATCTTCAAACCATAGTCTGTATTGATGTGAATGGTAGGTTCTTCCATCTATAATCATCTTTATTTGGAAGGTGGAAGTATCTGATTGTGGTATGAAGGTATAAGTTTGATAAACGGGAGCGATATATTCTTCTTTCCCATTGATGATAATGGCTAAGCTATCAATTTCTTCTTGGGGGTCAAATATGAGCCACAGTGCAGAAATTAAATTATCTTTGTTGCAAAAGTGAAAGAAAACATCAGCATTTTCTACTTTGATTATACTATCTTTTATGAAAATTTTGGTTTGGCTGTTTATTGTCTTCCCTTTTAGCCAGTGCATCTTTGTGGTGTCAATTTGTGCCTGTGTATTTACTGTCAATAAAAGAGCAAAGAAACATAAGGCGAATAAATTCTTCATTTTTTTTTGGATATTTATTTAAATTTTTGTTTTAAGATTACTCTACATAATATAAATATTCACTGATAAATGTCAATAGAATTTTTGATTGGTGTAAATTAGTTATTGATGGTTTATTTAATTTGATTTTCAGATAATTATAGATAATATCCAAACTGCAAATTGGGTGCTGAAACGCTTAAAAGATAAAGCGCTTAAGCGTTTATTCGTTTTATCTCTTGATCGCTTGATGGCTGAGCCGATACCATCATTACTTAGGCCGGACGATCTAAATGGATTTGTCTGACAAGAACATTTGGTTGGTGAATGAAAATCGATTAAGGTTTTTCTAGATAATGGAAAAATTCCATCAATGATTTTCTGGTGACCTCCTGGATGTGGAAAAACTACATTGGCTCACATAATTTCCAAAAAAATAAATTCAGATTTTTTTCATCTTTCTTGAGTGACAAGCAAAAAAGAGGATCTTAAAAAGATGGTAGATCAAGCAAAAATCAATCAACAATATGGCAAGCAAACAATCATTTTTCTTGATGAAATTCATCGTTGGAATAAAGCACAACAAGATACCCTGCTTCCTTTCGTGGAGAAATGAATTATCACTTTGATTGGAGCAACAACTGAAAATCCGAGTTTCACAATCAATAATGCTTTACTTTCTAGATGTAGAGTTTTTGTTTTTGAGAAATTAAGTGAAAAAGAAATCTTTGATTTTATTAAGAAAAATTTAAAGAAAATCTTAGCAAATCCCCCTAGCCCCTCCCGCCTCCCCGGGATTCCTTATCAGTCACTTTCTCAAGGGGGGATAAAAATTTCTGATGAAAATATTTGGCTTGCAAGTAGGCTTGGTAATTGAGATTTAAGAAATTCGTTAAATGTATTAGAAGCTGCTATTTTGATGAAGAAATGACAAACCCACCCAACCTCCCTTGTCAGGGAGGAGTTAAAAATAACTGATCAAGATATTCTATCTGCATGACAAAAAAAAGTTTATTATGACAGAGATGGCGAAGAACATTATAATATTATCTCTGCTGTCCATAAGTCGCTTCGTGATTCAGACCCAGATGCGGCATGTTATTGGATCCAGAGAATGTTGATGTGATGAGAAGATCCACTTTATATTGCTAGGAGATTACTTCGTTTTGCATCGGAAGATATCTGACCGGCAGATAATAATGCGTTACTGCTTGCCAATCAGGTTTATGATGCTATTGCAAAAATTTGAATGCCGGAATGTGATGTTTTCCTTTTCCAGTTAGCAATCTATCTTGCAAAAGCTAAAAAAAACAATTCTGCTTATATGACGGCGATCGAAACCAAACAGGATGTTCAAAAATATGGTAATTTACCTGTGCCTATGAATATCAGAAATGCACCGACTAAATTGATGAAAGAAATTGGATATGGTAAAGATTATAAATATGCCCATAATGAAATGAGAAATGTGAAATGAAAAATTTGAGATGAAAAAAAATTAAATAAAAAATGAGAAGAAAACTGATTTCAAAACATGATAGGATATGATACAAGTGGGATTGATCAACAGCATTTTCCTGATGAATTGAAATGAAGAAAATATATTAGTCAATAGTCGATAGCCATTAGAAAATTGATAATTAAAAATTAAATTATTTAAAACTTTAAAAAGAATTATGACTAGATGAAGAAAGGCTTTGATTAAGATGATAGTAGAGTGTCAATGACCAAAAGATAAAGAAAAAAGGATTTTTATGGATACGCCAAGAAATGTCGCTCATATAATAAAAAAGACTAAATCACAGGTGTTTAGATTCTTGACTATAAATAAAGAAGAAATAGCAGCAATAGAATTAAAAAATGGAGATGAAAGAGATATAGAAATGTGAACCTTACTTGATAATTGTAGTGAGACACAAAAACTTGAACCAGTTCAACAATGATCGGATTTTGCTAAATTTTATAATGGGATCCCACCAAAAATAAATTTTGATCCTGATTAATCCTAAATTATAAATTTTAAATTATAAATTCTGATTGTGTATCTATATTCGTTTAATAAATTTTTTTGAGCCGACAAAGTTTGTCGGATTGAAAGTAATAAGAAAATAAAACCGTGAGATTTGATATCCGTGGATGGTGATTTTTGTATTAATTTAGGTGAAAAAATTAGCTTCTCTGAACAATATAATTACAAAATAAATTCAAACAATAAAATTGAAATAATTTATAAATGACTTCTGTCTGAAAAAGCAATTAATCTGATCCATTGGATGGTGGATACATATTACTGCACTTATAAATCTTTGATGAAATATTTTTTACCTGTTGGTGACGTAAATAGTTTGTTAGAAAGAGAGATAAAGAAATCAAAAATCTGAAAAGAATCAGATAAATCTGAAAAGATTTGATTTAAAATAGCTGAAAGTGGTCAGACTTTGATTGTTTTCCCTGATTTATGGACTTTATTTAATACTATTGATGAAAAATCTTTAAATGAAAAAAATGTTGCTTTTTTAAGTTCAACACAAACACAAAATCAGAAGGATAAAAATTGGCGAGATATCAAAAAATGAAACAAATCTATAATCCTTTCAACTTATGGAGAAATTTTCCAGGATTATTATGATTTAAAAAAAATAATTTTCATTGACCCACATAAATGGTATTATGCTAATCAGCAGGATCCTAGGTATAAAGTAGGGGATGTATTGAATAAGATTGAAGAAATTTATGAAGCGGAATTAGAGATTATTGGAGTTTAAAAATTTGAGATAAACAAACCCCCTTTAATTCCCCCTTAACAGGGGAAGATATAAAAGCTAAATAACGATAAAATTCCTCCCTGTTAAGGGAGGGTAGGGTGGGTTTGTTAAAAAATATTAAAAAAAAATCTTTCGAGGTGGTTAACGTCGAAAGATCTATTACGAATGTTAATAATTTCATGTTAGGATATTAGGTGGTTTGGGTTCGTTCTGGCGACAGGCCTAATTCTTGGATGGCGTCTTCAATATTGATGGTGCCTGTATCGTAGAGTTCTCTTAGTTTCTTTGTTTCTTGTCTAATCTCACTTATAACCACAACAAATGCTATAATTACTGCGAGAATAGAAAACATAAGAACGAAGAGCAGCCTAGCGATTGTAATTCCCGTGGCTGGATAAGGCGAGACCGCTACAAGAATGGTAATAAATATAAGAGGTATAATCATAAATGCTATAAATAACGAAATCCCTTTCATTATTGCATTACGATCGATCGATTTCTTTAGTTGCAGATAATCTGTGTTACTCATTTTTTTTTATTTTTTTTGTTTAATTTTGTTTAAGATTGCTCTATGTAATATATATATTTTATTGTGAATGTCAAGTCATTTTACTACTTTAGAATTCAATGGTGTTGGGCCATAGAATTTTAGTTACTGGAATTTGCAAAAAATGCTGAATCTGATTATAATTGATCTGTATAATACTTTATAATACTAACAGAATTTAATGGCGCAATCTTGATTTCACTCCAGATGGAAGATTTATTCTCAGATTTTTCTGATTATTTTTATATTATCATTATTGTCATATGTCGTTTTGTTAGTCGCCATCCGGCTCAACAATAACAAAATTGCTGCTCAAAATAAGGTTATAGAGCAACAAAATCAAGAATTGTCTTATTATAAATCATTGACTGGTTACAACAAACTAATTGCTGTTAAACTTTTGGAAGAAAAACAAAAAACAATTCCTCGATATGATCATATAAGTAAAGTTATCCAAATGCTTGAAGATCTCAAAAACGTAAACTTGAATGCTGGAGATAATATTGCACTATCAGATTTTAATGTGAGTTTGGATAAGATAAGTTTAAAATGAAAAGTTTCCAATCTTTTGCTCTTGTACTATTCTGATGAGGCAAAATGAATTCAATCCTTAATAGATAGGTTTGCTAGTTTAGATTTTATAAAAAATATGCGTATCCAGACTTATGATAAAATTACTGAGTCATGATATTTCCAATTCGTTTTAGAAGCTAACGTTATCAATGATGGAGGAACAAAATAATAAAATCATAGATAGAATTCTTGATGAACAAAATCAGGATAATTGAGAAAAATTATTGGCTGACAATGATCAGATATTGATAACTTCAGCGAGAGTTGCTAGTATTAGATACAGGGTTTATGTGATCATACTTCTTATCGCAATAGTTATATTTGCGAATAATTTCTTATTTAAAATGTGGGATAGATATCAAAATGTGAAATCTGATTTATGAAATACAAATTTACAAGTTGCTGATTTTACCAATAAAAAAATGCAATTCGATGCTAACAAAGAGTTGATTAAAAAGATAGATAATCAAGAAAATGCCATAATTTCTTGTCTTAACAGCAAGTTATGATGCCAATCTATAGATGAAGCAATAAAAAATAATTTTTCTTTTGCTAGATCTTATATCTTGCTCAATAATTTAACTGACGCGAAAATGTCTGTGAATGAAAAGATACTTTTAGCAAATATTAACTGATATCTTCTTAAAAATTTCGATACAAAAGCTAGAAATGGTATCATAAATAAAATATCGATATGAGATCCGATTAAATTTGTGGACAATTTATATTATGCCCCTATCAAACTCAATATTACTTTTGATAATAAGGACTGACTTTTCTCATTCATAGAAAATGTGGAAAGAAAAATTTTGGATAATAGTCAGTATCGTGTATTGTATAAGATTGATAAAATATCTTATGATATAGCTAATTATAATACTATACAAAATGTTGATGTCGATTTGTTGGCTTATTATTACACGAATTAGTCGATAGTCTTTAGTTATTAGTCTTTAGTCGCTTATGGAAGTTGGAAAAGAAATAGAACAGTTTCAATACAAATATAACTCCATGGATGGTATAATAATTTCTGCATTGAAAAGATTTGATAAATGAAATTTTGGAACAAAAGATAAAATATTATTTTTCAAAGAATTGTCATATCTTATACAGTGATGAGTCTCTTTAAACGAAGCTGTAAAAATAATATGAGAAGCTTCTGAAAGTTTTGCCCTCAAAGAGATAGCAAAAAATGTGTCAGATTTTTTGTATAGGTGAAAGAGCCTGTCTTATGCTATCAATAGGCTACCTGATTATTTTGATGAATGAGATTATAATATTATAAAATCTTGAGAATGATCTGGTAATCTACCTATAGTTTTGAAATCATTAGCTAATGAATATGTTTTTGTCAGTGATATAAAAAACAAATATATTTCGGCTTTGCTTTATCCTATTATTCTTATAGTCATTGCAATAGTGGCTGTGCTTGCATTATTCCTACTTGTTCTGCCAAATGTATTTTCTATAGCAGATAGCTTCCCAGCCGCACAACTTCCCTGGATAACACAAATGCTTAGAAATATATCCACCTTTTTGCAGTTTCAACGAAAATTATTAATCTGAATAATTTGATGACTTGCAATTGTTTTGTCTGTATTCTTTTCTACCGATGCTGGTAAAAAAACACGATTTAATATATTGTTAAATATTCCTTTGATATGAAAAATGACCAAATATTTTTATTTGGTGAGATGGTGTAGATATATGAAATTGATGTTCGATGCCTGAATGAATTATGTGCAAACATTTCAACTTCTCAGAAATATTTTGAGAATACCTGCTTACCAAATCATGATTGAGAATGTTATTACATGACTTGATAAATGAGAAACAATTTATGCGGGACTTAAATATGAAACTGAACTTATACCTTCGGATGTCTCTGTAATGATAAAAGTCTGAGAAGAGACAGCTAACCTACCAAAATGTATAGACAATGTTCTCAAGATGTATGAAGAGGAACTCAATTTAATTATCAATCGTTTGGCAAAAGTAATAGAACCAATAATGCTGATTTTTATTGGTGGAATTGTGGTAGTGATAGCTTTATGAGTTTTCTGATTGATTCTTCAGATAATGGAAGGAGCGGGACTTTAAGAAAAATTATGAATTATGAATTAGGAATTAGACATATCAACAGTATATTGCCACAAGAAAACTTTATATATATTAAGTAAAACTAGCTTGACATTTAATAGTAAATCATTATGCTCTTATAAATTTATTTTTAATATTTAATTACAATACAATGTCAGTCCCTCCAATTGAATTATCTTATGAGATCAAAACATCTAAAGATGCTAAATCTATAATTAACAAACTTGATGAGAAAGAAAGTGAATTACTTTTCCAAGAATTATCAAAAAGAAAAAATTCTGAAAATACATCATCAGTAGAAAAAGAAAAGACATCAGAACTTGAAAAAAAAAATTATAAAATAGATAAAAATATGTCAGTAGAAGAGAAAATCAAAAACTGATGGGAACAAGAGAAAGATGTAAAAGCTTATATTGATGGAGTAGAAAAGGAAATTACAGTTCTCAAAAAAGATTTATGAAATGATGCTTTTGTACGAGAATATATGGATGATGGCGTAATGCCAAAAGAATATGTTGGGCAACAGAAGTTTAATCGAGCAGCAGTTGAAAAATTGTGATTAGCAAACAGACTTCCAAAAAATTATGAAGAATTCCGAAAGATTATATGAGACGATCATAATAACTTTATAAAAAAATATTTTTCAAAAAATGGCAAGCCTTTGCTTTCCGGTTGTTGGAGTCCACATAATAAGGGATTCGGCAGTATTGGTAAGCGAGAGAATTGTTGGTTGTGAGATGGTGATAATGTAGAAGTCAACAAGAGTCATATCACTCACAATAACTACAATCCTCGCTTTGGTTTCTCTGTTCGTTTGCTCAAGTCCGCTTAAGCGGACGCCCCGGCGTTGCCGGGGAACTAGTGTCGGCTCGCAGAGCCGAAATCAGAGATATATTTTTTCGTAAATATCGGTAGCGAAATTTTGCAAGGCAAAATTTCGCTATTTTTGTATTAATTAAATTGCATGAATCTATTGCTTTGATGCTTTTAGATAAATGCTACACTAGTTCAATAGCCCACCCCGATCATTCGAGGTAGTAAAAGATCATATTATTGGTTACGATAATATGACAAAGTTAGTGGCTATATTTATGCTTTCCGGTTATTGGAATCCAAATAATAAGAAATTCAACAATATTGGTAAACGAGAGAATTGTTGGTTGTGAGATGGTAATAATGTAGAAATCAACAAGAATAATATCAATCACAATAACAACAATCCTCGCTTTGGTTTCTCTGTTCGTTTGCTCAAGCACTGGTGTGGGGGCTGATCTATCATGATCAGCTTTTTTTATATTCTTCACTTCGTTCAGAATGACAGTGTTGGATACTGCTAAACTTTTTCAAGATTTAACACAAGCATATTATGATACTCGCAAACACAAAAGAAATACCGCGAGTGCATTAACTTTTGAAAAAAATTATGAAACTAATCTATTTGAACTGTGGCGAGATATTATCAACTGAACTTACAAAATCTCTCCGAGTATATGTTTTATCATCAAAGATCCCACTCAAAGAGAAATTTTCGCTGCTGATTTTCGTGATAGGATAATACATCATCTGATTTATAATTATATTTATAAGATTTTTGATCGTCATTTTATTTACGACAGTTATAGTTGCAGATTAGGAAAATGAACACATTTTGGTATTCATAGAATAGATCATTTTGTTCGTTCTTGTACAAAGAATTATTCTCGTGATGCTTATATTTTAAAATTGGATATACAAGGATTTTTTATGCACATCAACAAAAATATTCTATTCGATCAAATTAAATCCTCAGTCTCGTCATTTCATTCCTCGCCAGCTCCTTTACAAAGGAGCACATTATTTGTTCCCCCTGATAAGGGGGAATTAAAGGGGGTTTGTATAAATCACGATTTTCTCATTAATTTAATTCGTCAAGTTATTTTTCATGATTCGACTATTGATTGTATCATAAAATGAAAAAAATTAGATTGGAACGGATTACCATCAGACAAAAGTTTATTTAATTCTCCAACCAATACAGGTCTTGCTATCGGTAATCTTACAAGTCAATTATTCGCAAATATTTATTTGGATGATCTAGATAAATTTATCAAATATAAATTGTGATGTAAATATTACTGAAGATATGTTGATGATTTTGTAATCATCGATACTGACAAACAAAAACTATTATCTATAATTCCTGTTATCAAAAATTTTTTAAACGATAAACTACATCTCACACTTCATCCCAAAAAAATTTATTTTCAGCATTACAGCAAATGAGTACAATTTCTTGGCACATTTATAAAACCTTATCGCACCTATATTCGCAAAAGAACAATTGGGAAATTTAACAATAAAATCGATTATATATTTTCGGATTTACAAAAATGATTATCTACCATCAATTCTTATCTTGGTTTATGCAAGCACCATAAATCTTTTAAAATTAGAAAAAAAATCTGTGAAAAGCTTTCTGATTATTATTCTTTTAATCCAAATTTCGTTTGTGCAAAAATCAAAATATTAAGCATACAGCATTCAGCATATAGCGTATAGCATTTAACTTAAATAGATTTTCAGTTAGCGTAAAATTTTATTCTGGATTTTAATTTCGGCATAGTAGTATACCGTGGGGGTCTGATTTTTATGATCACTGATGAAATCTCTGAGAAGTTAAAAATTTCTTCTTTGGCTTTATTTTTCTCTAGTCAGACGATACGTGTCTTGAGACTATCTATTATTCAATTTATATCTTTATGAAAATCATAAGATTGTATAATACTTATTTTTGTCGGAATCACAAAAACACCATTTTCTTGTTTTAAATTATTGAAGAAATTTAAAGTGTTTTTGTCTATAGTAATCAATCTTAGTTTATCTGTTGGTCTTTGATTTATATATTTTTCCATGGATCAAATAATATCCTCTTGTTTAACATAATAGAAATTTAAACGGACAACGATATATCACTTTAACATTGCGCTCCTTTCTCATGGCTTATTTTGTATTGCTATTTCTTTGATGTCAGTTTTTATAAGATCATCAAAGCTTAAAATCATGCTGTTCGCTAAATTGAAATTTTGTCAGACTATATTCTTTTTCTGTTGATAGATATATTTCATTAGTTTTCACGATAGTATATCTATATCCTTTTGGGAAATAATACCGTTTGAAAATAGAACTCATCATGAAAAATCCTGAATAGCTGTTCAATAAATATCTTGTAAATAATAACTTGTTTTTAAATTTTTGATATAAACCTTGGTTCATTTCACTATATTACCTCTTATTCACATTAAGTCTCCATTGGCATCTTGTTCTGCTGCCTTCAACTGTACGATAGCTTCTCAATAATTGTTATCTACAGCCCCCGTTATCTTAAATCATCACATGGAAGTAAATATACGACCATCGTTGGTTGTGAAAGTGGTGTTTGGCAAAAATGACATTTCTCTTGGTGTTTTGTTTATTAATTTTATTGTTCATTTGGATGGGTTTTGGATATGTTTGATCTGCGATGAACCGATAGACATTTCATATCTATAATCTATGAATCCTGAATAAAAAGGTATACTAATAAACCTTGAAGAGTCTGGGTATTGTGTATCACTGGCCGGATAATAACGGAAATTATAAATAATATTTTCTATCTGATTGGTAGGCATAAGATTTACGCTAGCGCTTGGTAGAATAAATGTATATAACAGATATAGCACCAATAGAGCGAATAAAACCTCAAATCAAAAAACGACATAAAATATATAATTTTTCTTTGTATAAACTTGCAGATGGTATCTTTTGATATTGAAAAAGAACAAATAAATCAGATTAAAAACTTTTATTATTTGGTGTTTCTCTTGGTGTATAACGTTTAATCCAAGCTTGGAAAAAAAACGTTTTGCTTTGTCTGTCTTGGTTATGAAAAATGCATTTAAATGTTTCCTTGTTAATATCTCCTGTATTTGTTTTCACCACCATTCATTATCAAAAAAAGCATGCTCCGGATCTATGTAGATATGAATTAGTTTGTTGTCTGGTATCTTCTCCAGTGTTTTGAATATTTTGTATAGACTTTGGTCTTTTAAAAAAAATAATTTCATAAATTATAATTCATTTGTATAAAATTTTTTTTAAATTGATTTTATACCGCACCGTTTTGAATATTCTAAACTTTTTGTAGCAGTGCGGTACGAGCGACGACAGTTACTGTTTGGGGCCTATGATTTATGAACTGTTTGATTATTTGCGTTTCCCATAGCAGTTGGATATAGCTTAGAATGTTTCGGTTCTATCTGGGACAAAAACATCTTGTGGCTCTTGGTTTCGTTTGTTATAAATATATAAGCAAAACATAATAATAACAAAAGATATATATTGTTTAATATCCAAAACAATTTCTCATAGTGATATAACCCCATGTCTTGGGTATTGTTGAAATATTATTACAATATTTGTTATGAATAATAAGATAGCGAATCACAACACTCCGTTTGCAAATTTCTTTTTCATGACCCTAATCATTCATGCAACTAAGAGTGCTCCTATAGAAAGAAACAATCAAATGGGATAAACCGAATTAAATTTATTCAATTCACTTTCTGAATGTAAGGCAGATATTCATATAGCTGAAGTGGTGGTCTGTCATATGAAATTATCTCACAACATCAAGAAAATTCATAAGGGGACAATTGATAGTGTTATAGAATAAAACAATATATTGGCTCGTATTTTTTTGTTTTCTATTCTTTTAATTTTTTTTAGAAATGCCAATACAGATATAAATAATCATAAAATAATTCATATAAAATTAAATTCATATCAATAAGGAGATATAAGCATTGCTAACTGTTTTGCGCTTGTAGGGAATACACCGACATTAAACAGAAATTGGAAATATGATCAAAGAAAGTATGTTAACAGGATTAGTATGGGTAGTCGGTAAAAAAGTTTTCGAAAATTTTGATGATATCTTTTGGTAAGATAAAAACTTACTATCAAAAATGTTATGAAAGCAATTACGATACCTATACCTGTCATATAAACCTTGGCTCCAAATATGTGAATATAAGGATACATAAATTCAATTAACAATTAAAAGTTAATAGTTGATAATTTTTGGTATCTTTAATAAATACTTTCCATAATTGTTCATTGTTAGTTATTCATTGTTAATTTATTATCTTAGAAATTCTATAACTTTAGTTTCTCTTATTCATGTTACCCTAATAATTCACGGATAATCTAACTTATCTTCAATTTTTTGTCAGATTTCTTTTAGTAATTTTTCAACATCTGAATCTGATATATCTTTAGGATTAACATACACCATGATCTCTCTTCAAGCTTGCATGATATGCACCTTATCTATTCAAGGTATTTCATAGATTAATTTTTCTAATTCCACCATCTTCTCTATGAAGAGTTCTTTGGTATTGAATCTTGCTCATGGTCTAGCTGCTGACATCGCATCTGCTGCCGTAACAACCCAAGCAATAGGATAATCAATAGGTGTGTCAAAATGATGTGCCTCTGCTGAATTAACTATGACGTTATCCATGCCCATTTTCTTCAATACTTCTCATCATATCTTAGCATGTGATTCTCAGGTGGTTGCTATTACTTTTCAAATATCATGCAAAAGTCAGGCTTTTTTTGCTAGTACTGGATCTAATCATAGTTCTGTTGCTATAGCTTCTGAAATTTTTGCTACCTCAATACTATGTGACCATAAATTTTGTCCGTAGCTATATCTAAGATAAAATTGTCATATCATTTTAACAACCTCAGGTTTCATCATTGTGAGATTTAATAAGGTTAATGCTTCTTTACCCTTTTCTATCAAGGTGTTGCCTAGTTCAGCACTCACTTCATTGAAAATTTTCTCGATGTAATGAGGATTAATTCTTCCATCTTTTATAAGTTTCTCTAGCATTTTGGCAGCAATATATCTCTTCTCGCTGTCGAAAGAAGATATTCTAACTGTTAGGGGAGTATCATCTACTATAAGTTCAACTCATGTTAATTTTTCAAAAAATCCTATATTTCTTCATTCTCTTCAAATCAATTTTCATTTGAAATCTTCATTTGGAAGATCTACCGTTTTACTTGTAAATTCACTAACAGAATCCACAGCAACTCTAGGTAATGATCTACTTATAATCTGAGCAGCCTCCTTGTCAGCTTCCTCTTTTTTGATAACCTTGAGTTTTTCGATAAATTGGACTAATTCTTTTTGATTCTCTTTCTCGATGTTTTCAAATAAATGTTTTTTGGCGTCTTCTCTTGAAAGTTTAGCGATCTCTGAAAGTTTAACTGTCTGCTGCTTGATGACTTCGTCCATTTCTTTTTGTTTTTCTCAAATTTTAGCTTTTTCTTGTTCGAGTTTTTCAAGTTTCTCATCCATTTTTTCTTCTCTTGCCAACAATCTGTTTTGGATTACTTCCATTTTTTCAAGTCTTTGTGCTTCAATTTTTTGTGCTTTATCTTCTGCTTGCTCAAGTACTTTCTCTGCTTTTTTCTTTGCTTCTGTGATCATTTCTTCTTCGATTTCTTTAACATTTTCCATTCTCTTTTTGAACTGTATGGCTTTCTGGGTTAGGCTCTTTTTGTATCCGTAGAATCAGGCAGCTCATCCTATTCATAACGCTAATACAAAACCGATAATGATAAATATATTCATGGGTTTATAATATAATTTTGTAAATAAAAAAATCTTCTTTGACTTTAAATATAGCTATTTATGTTAACGATTTCAATGGGAAAAAAATTGCTTTACAAAATTTGATCTTGCTGTTTTAAGACTATACCGAACTCGTTTTTTTTGATTGTAGACGCTTCGCTTAGAGTTACTTTTGGCATTACCCCAAAAGTAACCAAAAACTCTAGCCATTACAAAGCACTATTAAGTTATTCTGTTTACAGGGAAATTTTTGCATTTAAACGGTCTAATTGATATTTTAGCGGATTAGTTGTAATGGCAATATATAAAAAAAATTCAGACAATATGTAAGAACCAAATCGTTGACTACAAAAAATTTTAATGCAGAAATTTTAATTCGAAAATTTCATTAATTTATTTTGGATAATAGTTTGTTCATTGATTTCATTAGAAATTGCTAATGCTTTGGAATAATATTTTTTTGCTTCGTTTAGGCTATTCTCTTGATAATAGATGTCTCATAAGATTTGGAATAAATACGATTGACTGTATTTCTGCGATAAATTTAATAATTGATTTTTGATTGGTAAGAGATCTTGATTGACCAAATACAATCAAATTTGACCATAAATGCAAACATCATTACTGCTTCAAGAAAACGTTTGTTGGCATTTGTTAATGTACATTGTTGCTAGTTGAGAATTGTCTTTGTATAATGAGAAGGGCTGTCAAATTTGGAATGGTTTATAGAATATATTATAAAAGAAATTATAAAAATCAGATTCACTTAATTGAGTTTCTCATAAGATTCTTTGCCACATACGAATTTGATTAGTCTGGTCATCTCAAGCTAAATAATTTAATAATAAATATCTATAGGTGTCTGTTTGTAAATTGTTGTCTTGAACTTGTGAAAGATATAAAACTGATTGCTCATAATCTTGTAACTGATAATAACAAATTCAGATTAGAAATTTGTATATCATTTGATTGCTTTCGTCAAATTGTGATAATTTTAGAAAATATTGACTAGCTGTTTCTCGATTGTTCATAAGAAAATTGGAATATGCAAGGACTTGATATGGTAAGATGTACTGATCGTTTTTTGTGAGAACATCTAGAGCAACCTTCTTGGCAATTACTAAGTATCCGTTTTTCATCATATGAAGCGATATTTGGCCGTCTTGATAATATCCTGGCATATTTTTGTTATCTGGACTTGATAATATTTTATTAAATTTTTGGATGAAATTCAAATATTTCTCTGAAACAATATTTTCGAATGATTTTTGTGCGTTAGTATATTTACCGTATCGAATATATACAATTCACTGATAAAAATTGTAATCATCAAAGCTGATGGATCATAGAGTTTTATAATCTTGGATTACTCAAATTACTTTTTGAATACTTTCTGGATCGGTGATAGAAATGTCGTGAGAATTTAACAAGACCATGATATGTAGGTTAGCATCTATGTTTTTGGGGTCAGCTTCTTTTTGAATTTGAATATATTCATTAGATTTATCAAATTGATAGTCATTAGCCAATCTGTTTATTAGTGTTTTGAGAATTTCCTTGTTTGGATTTTTTTTGTATAAGTTCTCCAAAATATCTATATCTTCGTTGGATGTTTTAATATTAATGTCTGAAAAACCTTGCCTACCGGCAGGCAGGTCTGAAGAAGAAATATCTGAAAAATTAACTGAGGAATCTGAAAAATTAACTGAAGAATCTGAAAAATTAACTGAAGAATCTGAAGAAGTATTTAAATCTCAGAGAGTTGTCTCTTGTAGAGCCGCGGATAAATGAGATTGATCAGTGGTTGATGAAGATTGATTGGTTTGCTCCTGATTAACTACGGTTGGAGTTAAATTTGTATATTCTTTTTGTTTTTGCGAAAAAGAATTATCTAGAAAAAGAAACATCAATCGAGATATTAATATCATAAGTCCTGCAATATATAGATTGTTTCTTTGCATCAATTAGGTTTAAAGCGATGAAATTGACTATATCCTAATTATATTCACAAGGTGATTTTTAGTCAAAAAAAGGTCATTAAAGGGCTGATAAATAGTTGACAAAACAATAAAAAGGTTTTAGTCCTTAGGATTTGGAACTTAGTGAGAAATAGATATAAATACATTTGACATTTAACAAGAAATCACTATACTTTTAGTAAGTTTATTTATAATCTAACTTATTCCTATGGTCACCAAAGCCAAAAATCTCTGAGAATTCAAAGAAAATCTTGGGAAAAATGTAAAAGATTTATCTGATTCTTTGGGTACAGTTAAACTCAAAAATGATCTTTTTAGAGTGATAATTAAAAATCCTGAATATCAAGAACTTAGGAAAGTTTTTCTTGATGAAAAAATTTCAAAAAGAGAAAAAGAAAAATTATTTCAAGAAGTATATGCGAAAGCTAAAGAACTTAATCCAGCGTTAATCGAAGATGATTTTAGAAAAATAATTAATGGTGAGATAGAATCCCAAGAAACATCTAAAAAATCATTAGAATTTGAAAAAGAAACATTCTATATTTCTAGTGAAGGACGAGAAGAAGTTACAAAAGAATCAGTAAAAAATTATCCTATTCTAAAGAAATTTTTGGATAAAGGGATAAAAGTTAAAGCAAATGCTACATGAGACGTGATAGAATATATGGAAGATAAAATTATTGATGGTGAAGTGAGATGTAAAAAATGAGAGCAAATATTTATTACTTATGATGCATTTATCAGAGAGGTATGTAAAGTTAAAAATTGTTCACAAGAAATAGCTGAAAAAAAATATCTGATGACTATTGATGAACTTGAAGAGAAAATGAAAGATAAGCCTTCTAATTCCGAAGAATATAAAAAGTTTTTTAATGAAGAAATCAATGGTCATCTTGCCGGTTATTGGCATCCGGATAATCAGAGATTCGACAATATTGGCGTTCGATCTAGCGTTTGGTTGGTTGGCGGTAATATTGCATACTTCGCTCAGCATAAATGGCATTGAAACCGCAATTATAGAAACTATGGGTTCAGTGGCCGTCTTCTCAAGTCCGCTTAAGCGGACCCCGCTTCAGCGGGGAACTAGACCGGCTCGAAGAGCCGAATATACATTTGATTTGACTATTTCAAGAGTAAAAAATATACGGAGACAAAATGCAAAGCATTTTGTCTCTTTTTGTATATAAATTTTTTTGCCGAATTCATTATCCTCAAAAAATAATGAAACGTGCATGTCTAGTTCAATAGTCCTCTCTAACATAAGTTGGAGGAGTAAAAGATCATTGTATTGGCACAACGATATGATGATAATTGAGACGCAAAAATTTTTTAACGTTGAAATTATACAGAATTATTTAAGAAAATAATTTTGTACAAAGTTAGTGACTATCTTTATGCTTGCCGGTTATTGGAATCCGAATAATAAGAAATTCAACAATATTGGCGTTCGATCTAACGTTTGGTTGGTTGGCGGTAATAATGCAAACTTCAATCAGAATAAATGGAATTGAAACAACAATAATAGAAACTATGGGTTCAGTGGCCGTCTTCTCAAGAACTGGAATTTAAAACTGGTCTATCGTGATCAGTTTTTTTGTATTACTGATTATCTATCACATATTAACTAAAACTTTCCCTCTTTGTTGAAAGAGGGTCCTCCGATTTTTCGGAGGGGGGAGATTTTCTTTAATGACATTATTTTAAAAATCTTCCACCACTTCGTGGTTCCCCTCCTTTCATTAAAGGAGGAAAATAAAAATAAAGATAAAAAAATTCCCAAGAATTATAATTATTTTGTTATAAATATATTAACATGTTTGATACTGCTAAACTCTATCAAGATTTGATACAAGCGTATTATGATACTCGCAAACACAAAAGAAATACTGCCAGTGCATTAGCTTTTGAAAAAAATTATGAAATTAATTTATTTGACCTGCGACGAGATCTTATTAACTGAACTTACAAAATTTCCCCAAGTATTTGTTTTATCATCAAAGATCCTGTTCAGAGAGAAATTTTTGCTGCTGATTTTCGTGATAGGATAATCCATCATCTGATATATAATTATATTTACAAAATCTTTGATCGTCATTTCATTTACGATAGTTATAGTTGTAGACTTGGTAAATGAACGCATTTTGGCGTCCGTAGAATAGATCATTTTATCCGTTCTTGTACAAGGAATTATTCTCGTGATGCTTATATTCTCAAACTTGATATCAAATGATTTTTTATGCACATCAACAAAGATATTCTATTTCGTCAAATTCTGAAAGTACTCAATAAATGTCCCCCTGTTAAGGGGGAATTAAAGGGGGTTTGTATAAATTACGATTTTCTCATTAATTTAATTCATCAAGTTATTTTTCATGATTCAACTATTGATTGTATTATTAAATGATCTAAACCTGCCTGTCCGGTAGGCAGGTCAGATTGGAATGGATTACCACAAGACAAAAGTCTTTTTAATTCTCCAACAAATACTGGTCTTGCGATAGGTAATCTCACGAGTCAATTATTTGCGAATATTTATTTGGATGATCTAGATAAATTTATCAAATATAAATTGTGATGTAAATATTACTGAAGATATGTCGATGATTTTGTCATGATAGATACTGATAAACAAAAACTATTATCTATAATTCCTGTTATCAAAAATTTTTTAAACGATAATTTATGTTTAATACTTCATCCTAAGAAAATTTATTTTCAACATTATAGCAAATGAGTACAATTTCTTGGCGCATTTATAAAACCTTATCGTAGCTATATTCGCAAAAGGACAATTTGAAAATTTAACAATAAAATTGATTTAATCTTAAGTAATGATTTAGAAAAATGATTATCTGCTATCAATTCTTATCTTGGTTTATGCAAACATCATAAATCTTTTAAGATTAGAAAAAGAATCTGTGAAAAGCTTTCTGATTATTATTCTTTTGATCCAAATTTTATTTATGCAAAAATTAAATAATTTTTTAATTTATTGTTCTATTAGATTTTCTAAAGACTACTGACAAAAGACTAATAACTAATTAAGCTTCTCTAAGATATCACCAGTTATGCAGCTTATCGCTATCTTCATATCGGCGATCACCAATATCTTTTCTGTAATAAGCATTAGGAATTATAATGTTTTTTACCCTGTTATACATTTGATCTTGAGCTTGTTTCATAGTTTGTCATGATCCACAAACGATAAGTACAACTCACGAAGTTCAAGTCAAAACCCATTCATTATTTGTTAATTTTACATCTTCTATGTGTATCCCATCATATACAGGTTTTTTGAAAAATATAATTCAATTTTTGGAATATTCTTCAAATATTTCTTTCACTCCATAAGGAAATGGTGGGACAACAATTCTAAGACCAAGATGAAATCAACTTTTAACCTTGAAAGTTTTAACCATCCCGCTAGCTAATCCATAGAAAAATTCTCATATTGGAGTAATCATGCTTTCTTGTTGGATACTGATAGTTGGATAACCAAAACGTGAAGTAAATTCCAGAGGATAAATTCAATTATAGTTCACAATACAATTGATATCTATATATCCTATAAATCATTCTTCTGCAAGTTTACCTTCCATTTTTTTTAACGTTGCATTGAACAATTTATTAGGTCCACTTCGAAACATAGAAGTTCACATTTCTCAAGTAGATGGACCAAGATTTCATGGGAATAATTTTTTATGTTCAAAATTTACATTTATCGGATAAATAAATTCTTTCCCATTAAAAAAAGCTCATACAGCGACTTCCACTCAGGTTGATATCTTTTTTTGTAATTGAAAAGATTTCAATCTATATTGAGGTACATCTTTATATCATTGGATTACTTGTATCACATCTTTTCCAAAATCATCTTCTCACACAAATAGAATTCTTTTGAGTGCATCACCGTTTGGTTTCAAAACATATTTATCAGGATTCTGTTTTATAAATTCTATCGCTTCATCATCATCTTCGAAATTCCAATACGGAAGTATAGATATACCAAATCTTTTCATTTCTTCTTGGCCAAAAGATCTATCATCTTCAAGTAGATCTGTATAGGGAGTTCCTCAAATAACAAGTTTCCCTTTATCTCTGATTTGTTTAGCAATTGTTCATTGTCCAAGCACATCATCAAATACAACTACATCAGCTCGATCCACATGTTCTTCTCGATTATCTACTTTAGTAATAAAACCATCTGCCACCTCTCTTTCCTCTTCATCTTTTACATAATATTTTACATTATGTCACTCTTTGCTTATCTGTCGAGCTATATCTCATATAAGATTACTAAGAGATATAAATAAAAAGTTTTTTGGTATTATGTTGTTAACATTTCACCCATTTCACCCATTTCAATTTGAAGCCATTTAAATACAAAATTATTAGAAAAATAAAAATACACCACATATAACAGGTGCAAAACAAATATTAAAAAATTTTTGTTAAAAAAATAATTTTTTTAGAAATGTCTTTTTTATTATTATGCCATCATGACGGCTCAATGTTTTCCATTTAGAAAATTCCAATAAAAAAAATTAAATCTACTTTATATTCATTTTTTTTATTAAAAATCAAGGGGAAATGAATTTTTTTTAAACAAATTTTCATATAAAATAACACTTAGAAAAAAATATTCAGATTTATCTCATTTATATTTGAAAATTTAAGTAAGAACATTAGAACAATTTAAAATTCATCATCACCAATTCCTAATTTATCATTCATTTTGGAAATGCCCATTATCATAGCTTGAGTATTGCTAGTCTTATTCGGAGTATTAGCGATCTATAGTACAAGCATACACGAATCTTTCACTCTTACATTAGCTTTGATAGCTAAATGAACTTGGCATGGGGATCCATCCAATTATTTTTATTTTTTCAGAGAACTCAGAAATATATGATTGGGTGTCTTAATGGCATTGATAACATATTATATTCCAATTAAATTTTTCCAAAAAAATAAAAATATAACCATCATAGCAATTATACTTATGGTCCTGCAGTTATTGGTCTTTGTCCCATGAATAGGTGTCGTTCTTAATTGAGCAAGGTGATGGATTAACATATCTTTCCTGCCAAGTATCCAACCAGCGGAGTTTTTTAAACTTTGATATGTAATGTTCCTTGGGTGATGGTTGATTAGAAAATCAAACAAAGTAAACCGTAAAGATTTTTTCACATCTTTCATAGTCATCAATGCGGTTTTGTTTTTTATATTTTTACTTATACCAGATCTTTGAACAGTTCTTATCATGTGAATAGTCTGACTTATAATGTGTCGATATATCTGAACAAAATTAAAATATGTTTTGATGATACTCTTTGGTGGCTTAGTCTCTGGGATCCTTATCTGAGGCCTCATATGAAGCGTTAGCCCAAGATTTGATTATCTTCAAAAAAGATTCACATATTTTCTTAGTTCTAACGTTGATCCTCAATCTAGACAAATTTGACGACAAAATCAACAAGCTCTCATAGCCATCGGTTGATGATGATTCGCCGGTAAATGATATGGTAAATGATTACAAAAATTTGGCTACATACCAGAAGCACAGAGCGACTTTATTTTTTCTGCTTTTTCAGAAGAAATATGATTTGTCTGAAACATGATTTTATTAGCTCTATATTTTTGGCTTTGTTATTATTTTCTTTCTCGTCTTCATACAGTCAAAGATGAATATAGCAAAATCATATGAGTCGGCATTATTTCTCTGATAATTATACAAATGTTTGTAAATATTTGAGTTAATACCAAAATTTTGCCAAACACATGATTAACACTGCCTTTTGTAAGTTATGGATGAACAGCCCTGATGGTCAATCTAATGGAAATAGTTTTGCTTTACAAAATTTTACAAAGAAAATAGAAGAAAAATCTGAAGAACCTTGCCTACCGGCAGGCAGGTCTGAGAAAAAAATCTGAGAAATCTGAAGAAATATCTTTTTAATCTTTTAATTTATCGCTTTCATCATCGGTAATCACCTGCCCGCGAGACTTCGTGGTCTGTTATTTATCATCAGTAATCATGCTTCCGCATACATATCCAGAACTTCGTGCCCATTGTAAATTATATCCACCAGTCCTGCCAGTAATATCTAAAATCTCTCCCACAAAATAAAGTCAGGGGATTTTTTTTACTTCGAAATTATTTTTAATTTCATCTAAATTCACACCTCATCAAGTTACCTTCGCTTCTTCTCGCGGCCTTATGCTTTTTACATTCAGAATCACCTCATTATTTTTTTCATTCAAATTCCAAAATCTGATTATTTTTTTACTAACCTTTTCTATATCAAAATTTAACTTTATTTTACTTCCAGATTTATTTCATATTGCAATAGCAGAGTTAAAAATCACGGGGCCGGAAATTCATCGATGAGTAAAAAGCACTGATCAAAATTCTTCGTAAATCACTTTTTTTCAATCAATTATTTGGGCGTTAACTTCTATAGTATTTCAAGCCAACTCTTTAATATCTTCTACAGTTTCAATTCCACAAAGTCATCTATAGGGTTGGATAACTTTAATACCAAATTTTTTTGCAATTTCATATCCAAATCCAGTTGCTCAAACTTGCGGAAAACTTTTTCATCCGGTCGCGATTATTAGATTTCTAGTTTCAAAAATTCATTTATTCGTAGTGATTTTAAATTTTCACAATCAACTTTCCCTCTTTGTTGAAAGAGGGTCCTCGGAATACTCCGAGGAGGAGATTTTCATATTAGACGCCCCGTGGGTCGTCTCTACAAGATTTAATCTCTCTATTTTTTGAATTTCAATTCAATTAAATATTTCAACCTGATTTTCATTCGATTTTTTTATTAACAAATCAAGAAGATCTCTAGATTTACCGCTTTTTAATACAATTCTTCAACTATTCTCTTCTACGGTTCCAATTCCATTTTCATTCAACCAATTTATCATATCTTGATTTGAAAATTTATGGAAAACTGAAGGTAACATTTTTTTATTTTCTCCCCGATAATTTTCTACATCCAAATTTACATTCGTAACGTTGCATCTTTCTCATCACGATAGAAGAATTTTTGTTCAGATTTTATCTGATTTTTCTAAAATACATTTTTTCAGATTTTTTGACAAAAAAATGGAACAAAATAGTCCCGACGCCCCAGCTCAGATAATAATCACATCATATTTCAATAAATTCAGAATTTAGAATTTAAAATTTAGAATTTAGAATTAATTCCAATCTATTTTTTTAATTTTTTAAATCTTTCAATGTTTTTTATAAGATAATATCATGAGAAAATCGCGAAAAACACATTTAATCCAAAATATATCCAATTTGGCTCTAGAAAACTAAACCAAGCTACAAAAGCACTTCACAATGTTAATGCAATATCACGACGTAAACTTCCTGTTTTAAATGCATAACCAAAACCAAGAACAACCAATCATACAATAAAAATAATTGTTGTATATCATTGAAATAAAAATAATGATCGGATAACTAATACTAATCATGATATGGATAAAATAATTGTATCTACCTTGTCGTTAGTATTAAGCATCATTAATATTCCAGCTATTACAACCAGAATTTGTAGGATCAAAAAGAAAATAGATAGTCCATTATAATATCCTATCCAAGCAAATAAAAGCATGATCGAACTTCCAATCAAAAAAAGTCGATCCTTCGTGGATTCAAGAGGATTTTTTAATCTTCTAGGTATAGACCAAGCCGCCCCAGTAACCAAAACTAAAGAACCAAGAATTCCAATCCAGAAAGAATAATCCATTTTATTTTTTTAAAATGTAAAAACTCTTTTAATAGTTATTTTTTTCTCTTCCATTATTACCTTTGCACCTTTGAATATCTTGTAGCTTTCTATAATTTATAAGGTTTCAAAATATCTTTATAATTTTGTAGAACAAAAACGTTGTCAAATAAACAAGCAACAGTCAATGGGCCAACTCATCATGGGACCGGTGTGTAATTTTTTACTTTGTCCTTTATTTTATCTATATTTACATCACCAACAGGTTTCCCATCGATATGCCCATAACCAACATCCACAATGGTTTGACTCTTATCATCACGCATAAAACTTTCATCTACTAAATGAACCTTACCAGTGCAAGAGATTATTAAATCAGATTCCTTACACATATCTTTAATTTCATTTAGTTCATTTTCATGATTGAATGAAGATATGGTAGCTCATCTTTTGATACATTGAAATATGAGTGGTTTACCAACAATATTGCTTTGTCAGATAATAGAAATATTTTGTCATTTCATATCACCAAGATTGTATTTATCAAGCAAATATAAAACCGCTTTCGGTGTCGCTGGAGTAAAATCAATTAAATCGATTTCATTCAGCCCTGCCAAAACTCATCCCAATCCATCAATATCTTTGATTGGTGAAATTCACGCCAAGATTTGCGTTCTGTATTTTTTAAATTTTTCTGGCAAAGGCAATTGAACAATAATTCCAACACATTCATTGTCATAATTTAAATACTTAATTAATTCCATTATTTTAAAAATATTATCATAAGTTTGATTTATATAAATTCCTACATCATCGAAATTATTGCCTTGATTTCTATTAAATTCCACGTTTTGATTTTGTCCAAAAACGATTACTGACAGACCAATTTCTTCTCCATACTTTTTTTTTAGCCTTACATAAGTATCTGAAGAATAATCATTTCATAAAAAAATAATGGCAATATAAACTTTTTTATCACCAAAAGTTTTTTTGGTCTTCTCGACTAATTCATTTTTCAAATTCATAGCCAATTGCCTTCATTCAAGAATCATAGATTTCAATCAATATAAGATAAAAGATTAGTCTAATATAATGAAATTATTCACTACAGCAATATGTTTTTATCGCTTGTCTTGATTTTAGTGCCGTCAATATTTTTCATCTCGAAATCATTTATATCCCATTTTCCAATTTTTGTTCTTCTCAATTTTGTTAAAATTCATCCTAACCCAAATTCATTGCCTAGTCGGTAAGCGATCGATCTTATGTAAGTTCATGAGCCAACATCGATTTCTATTCTTAGTTCAGGAAAATTATAATCAATAATCTGAAAACTATTTACTTTCATTTCTCTATTTTCATTTATTCCATTTCACTCTCTAGCTAATTCATAAAATTTTTTTCAGTTTTTTTTCTTCGCACTAAATGGAGTTAAGGGGAGATTATACGATGGTATCAATTTTTTTAATTTTTCTTTTATCTCATCCAGATTAGGTGCCGTTATTTTTTTTCAATCTTTTATAATATATTTTTTTCATCAATTCAAAATTCCTAATTCAAAATTCTTAATTTCTTTTCGGTATTGTAAATCTCGAGTATCACTTGATTTAGAAAAATCTATCGTAGCAATATAAGTTTTATCTAATCACTGAATTTCATTTAGTTTCTTCGTGTCATTTCAAATGCCAACAATCATAAGTCCAGAAGCCATGGGATCAAGAGTCCCACTATGTCAGACCTTGCCTACCGGCAGGCAGGTTTTTTGTTTTAGAAAAAGTCTTTTCAACTCATGTACAACATCATAACTTGTTATTCAATTTGGTTTATCAACAGCAAGAAGCATTCAATTTATTGAGCATAAAAATTATCTATATAATCAGATTAATTCAGTTTTTCCCATGATCTTTCATTCCATGGATTTTAATAATTCTTGTTTGGAAAATCATCTTTTCAAATTTAGATTGTCATTCAAAGCATAGATTCCGAACACATATCTATGAGAACCACTTGGAGGACATGGAGCTCATCGATTGGATTCTCCTCGTGAATTTTTTCACATAATTCAATCTACCAAAGAATTCTTATCTATCACTAATTCACTTCCAGTTACTGGCAGATTAGCAATCAATAAATGATCTCGTGTTCATGCTGGCGCATCAGGATCATCCACAATCAAAACAACGTTTTTAATTCAATGGGGGATGTTTTTTACATTCAAAACAGGGAATCTACCTCATCCATCACATGTATATTCGCTCGGTAATTTTTCACCATCTTTTCGATCAGTAAATATTTCCATCATTTTTTGATTAGGATTTAAAATATTTTTTTCTTTACTTTCGCATCCAGATTTTGGCATTTCAGCACTTGGATTACCATGCTTAATCCATTGTCAATTTTTACAAATTCGATCATCTTCATCTCAGCCGAATCAAAATCTGATTATCGAAATCACTACGATCAAAATCAGAACAATATATCATATTTTTATTATTACTTTTTTCATAATATCATTTTACAATTTAAATTTATTTTTGATTTTTATATTTGTTTTATATATTTAAATTATACACCGAACCGCTTTAGAAATCTTAAATTTCTTTACTACATTTTAAATTGAAGTATCTAAAGTCGTCGGTATATATTCTCCTTCAAAAATAAAAAGTATTTTTGATTGAAGAATGTATAGTTACTATCTTAATAATTTTGAAATAAAAATTATTTGATAGTAAACTATAATTTCGACATTGTAAAAACTTTCAAAAAAAATTTCAAGTTTTTATCATGTCTCAATATAAAAAGATTAATCTGAATTTCAAAGGAATTTACATTAAATTGCTATAAAAACATTAATATTACAAATAACACATAAATATATAAAGCCATATAGTAACCGTATTTGCTCGTACCGCATAACTTTAAAAATCTATGATTTTTATTGAGGTGCGGTATAGTTTGAAAAATTAATACGAATTAGTATTCTTTAATAAAGATCAACTTTAGATTTTGTATTTTCTAATGAACAAATTTGATGTTATTATCGATCAGATTTTAAAACAAGAAGTCCGTTTTGATTTTGCTAAAAGTTGATGACATGGGTGACAAAACATTAATAAAAGAGAAACCAAAGTTGAATTGTATTTCAATATACATGATTCACAATTTTTAAATGATCAACAGAAACAAAGATTAATTTTACTTGCAGGCAAAAAACAAATCCATCATGAAGAGTGAATGCTTATCATGACTTGTCAGGAAGAAAGATATCAAAATGCCAATAGGCAAAAAGTAATTCATCATTTTTGCCAACTTTTACAACAAGCATTTATTCAACCAAAAAAAAGAATTCGTACTTTGATACCATCAAATATGATACAGCAAAGATTAGATGAAAAAAAAATAATTTCAAATAAAAAACAGAATAGATCAAAAAAGATTACAGAAGATTAAAAAAGATTACTGAAAATTAATATTTAACACTTAGCATTTAACATTTAACATTTTTCTTACCATGTTAGAAATTTATAAAAAATATTTTGCAGAAATTTTAAGCAAAGACATTGATTTACCTATCGAAGAAATTATTACACAAATAGAGATCCCACCAGAGAATATATCTTGAGACCTAGCATTCCCTTGTTTTAATATATCCAAAACCATCAAGAAAGCTCCAAATATAATCGCTCAAGAATTATCAGAAAAATTAGAGTCAGACTTCTTTTCTTCTTTTGAAAATATTTGAGGATATCTAAATGCCAACATTAATCAGTCTCAATTTATTCAAGATTTTTTTCAAAATCTAAATTCCAAAGATTTCAAATCCATTAAAAAAAATAATTCTAAAACGAAAGTTATGATAGAATATATGAGTGCCAATCCAAACAAACCACTTCATATCTGACAAGCGAGAAATATTTGCGTCGGTGATTCTCTGAGAAGAATCTATGAATATCTTGGTTATGAAGTTCATTCTTTTGACTATGAAGATGATAGTGGCGTGAATGTCGGCTACAATATCGTCTGACATTTATTTTATGATTATCCACTTGATACTGACAAAAAATACGATCATTATTGTTGAGAAATTTATGAAAAAATGAGAAAGAATGACGAAGATATAAATTTCAAAAAAACACTTTCAGAAATCTTGATCAAAATAGAAGAATGACACGATGAAAAAATTAAGAAACTCCACTTCGATTATACCAGGAAATGCGCTTTAGAACAAATTAGAACTTGTCGAAGTATCAATTCTTTTTTTGATGGCATCGTCTGGGAAACTGACATTCTTCATCTCAAATTATTCGCTCAAGCTATGGAATTACTCAAAGATAAATGATATTTTAAATTTATAAATTCTTGAGATGCGGCTTGATGCTGGGTAATAGATCTTTCATCTCTTTCAGAATATTCTAAAGAAGAAAAAAAATATCAAATTCTAATTAAGTCGGATGGGACAGCTACTTATATCGCCAAAGATATAGCTTTTGCTATGTGGAAATTGGGCTATCTAAAAAATAAATTTTCTTACGATATTTTCACCAAAGATACAAGATGAAAAAATGTTTTTACTACATCACAAAAAGGTTCAGATAAAAAAAATGATTTTTTCGATTACCACCAAGCAATCACAGTCATAGACAACAGACAAATTCCACCACAAAAAATTGTTCAATCAGCTTTGAAACTTTTGTGATATATTAAATCTGGTAAAGATTATTTACCACTTGGATATTGAGTAGTCTATCTAACACCCAAAACATTATTAAAACTTAAATATAAATTAACACCAGAAGAGAAAGTCGAGAAAAGATTACCTTTTGCTAGTAGAAAATGACGAACCGTAACAATTGATGAGATGATAAAAATGCTACATGATAAAGCATATTTCCAGGCCAAAGAAAGAAATCCTGAAAAATATGACGATCGACTTGATAACGTAGCAAACAAAATTGCTGTATCTGCACTTAGATTTTTTCTCATTAGATGAGATATCGACAAAGATATCGTTTTCGATATAGACGAAATTCTAGACATGCAATGAGAAACATGAGCTTATATACTTTATACATGAGCAAGGATTCAAAGCATTATTAATAATTCTTGAGATGTATGAAAAAAATTAAATCCTTGAAACTTTTTAACCGAACAAATCGAGTTCGATATTATCAAAAAATTATCTGAATTTGATTCAGTGATTCTACAATCTCAAAGCCAATTATCACCACATTTGATATCTAGATATTTATTCGAATTAACAAAACTTATAAATACTTATTACGCTAAGATTAATATTCTAAAATCCCAAGAAGATTTCAAAAAAGCTAGAATATTCCTTCTCAAAAACACATTAGAGATTATTCAAAAAGCAATGAATTTAATCTGAATGGAATTCCTTGAAAAAATGTAATTTTCTATTTTCTTAACTCATTTTGTCATAGGGTTTTAACGATTATATATAAAAAAAATCGCTTGCTTTTTCAAGCAAAATATGTATAAAATGATTACTAAGGACGGTAATTAAAATTTTAAAAAAACCAATTAAAATAAAAAAACAAATATTTTCTAAAACAAAAAAAATAATAAAAAAATTTCAATAATATAAAAAAAATAAAAAATTAATAAAAAATTCTAAAAAACAAGAGTTATGAAAAAAATCATTATTCTGGTTGTCTTAATGATGACCATCATTGTAGCTAACGCTACCAATGTAAAAATTAGGTTCGATAATGTGGGGAACAATTCTACCCACAAACCTTGTGGAGATAGTCTGGTTCTTTATAAACCAGACCTAGCTGTAACAACCATTATCTGGAATCTCCCGGGTATCGGATCTATTTATGGAGGAGACTCCATAATAATAACTGGGCAAATAAATGGAAGGATAACATTTTATTCCGTGGAAACAAACATAAAAGCTATTTATGTTTATTCAGCCACAACATTACCTGTAAGAACTCTTACAGATGCTACTTATTGTAGTCTGGGATTTGCCCATTTCGTGAGTTTGGGCAATCCATACTGTAGTTATATATGGTCTGATGGAAACGTAAACCAGGTTAGAAGCTTTGATACGTTTGGATCATGGACAGCCACCATAACTAATGGTTGTGGCTCAACCAGGGATTCGATAAGAATCAGCTACTACAATCCAAATCCCAAACCAAATTTAGGGGCGGACCGCATAATTTGCCCAGGTACTGTCATAATTTTAGACCCGGGGAATCCAGGCATCTACACAAGCCATTTTTGGCCTCGTACTGGTCATACTACAAGTACCGACACAGCCAGAATCGGATTAAATGTTGTAGAGGTAATAGATACCTCAGGATGTCTGAATGCCGATTCTATGTATGTTACCGAGGTATTGCCACTCCCACAAAATCTCTGCAATGTCACCTTCGGTGACACTACGGAGAAGAATGAATTATACTGGGCAGTAGATCCAGCATTTCTACAGGCAAGGCTGGTAGTAATAATTATCAGAGATACTTTAGATAATTTGGTAGGTGTGGATACGGTAAGCTATAGTACTGGTAAGTGGGTTGATTGGTCGTCAAATCCTCAGGATCAGGCCTATCAATACACGCTTCGTATCATCGATAGTTGCGGTAATGTGTCTGACACAAGCCGGCTTTTCACAACAATCCGGCTTACTAAGGCCTATTCAACGGGTGAGATAGATTTTCTGTGGACCAAACCGACTGGTAGATCTGTTGCCTATTATACCTTAAATGGAATTCGTGCCAATAGTAGCATCAAGTACATTGCAACCATTGCTGCAACCTTTAACGGTTACAACTATATCAATCCGGACACTTCACTAAGAAAATATTATGTGGCATATAATGTTGAGACCTGTTCAACTCGGACGAATGTCCGAAGTACGATCGAGGTAAAATCAAACTATGCCATTGTGAAAACAACTGGCATCGAACCACTGGATAAATCCATTTTCAGGATTTATCCAAATCCTGTTAGTGATAAGTTGTTCATTCAATCGCCTATAGCCATCACTGCAAAGTTAATGGATCTAACAGGAAAAACATTAATATACACTAAGATTCAGAATAATTATATTGATGTTTTTGCACTTCCTACAGGCATTTACATGATCCTGTTACATGACCAACAAGGCAACTATTTAACAAGAAAAATAACCAAACAATAGCCAGCTTTTTTTAAGCTCAGCTAACATTGAATTCTTATGGCCCATAGCAACAGTTTTGATTGTTCTATGGGTTTTTTTTATTTTTTCATTTTTTGTCCTCCTTTTTAAAGTGAAGTCATACGGAATCCCGCAAAGCGGGAGAAAGGAGGACAAAAAAGTGGCGGAGCCTGCCTGCGGTAGACAGGGATTTACAAACAAAACATAAAAAAAATAAATTTTCATCGAAAAAATTAAAAAACCTACAAAAATTTAATCAGAATTTATATTTTTTTAAATTTTTTTAAAAACAAATTTTCAAATCAGAATATGCCAATCACAAAGCCATATTATGTCTAGATAATATTTTGATATAAAAACACGAAATGGCAAGTAAATACATGTTCAAACAATAGGTTTTTTTGCTAAAAAAAAGCATTAAGAATATAATTGTGATAAGCAATCATTTTAGGTTGCCGAGCTAAAATTAACACTTAAATTACAAAGGATGAGAAAGCCCAATTCAAAACTCCTACAATTCATGAAAATGATGTTTTAAAAAACGGGAGAAATTAATCCCACGATTTTTGTGTTAATAAAAAGATTAACGTTTACAAAAAATGGAAAGAAAAGATCTTAAACTACTAAGACTTGTTAAACACGAAGTTTTGGAAGTAGAAGTTAACCATTCTGTCATTTTTACGTTAATCAAAAAAAAGCAAATTTTTATTTAAACGGATGGGAAACAAAGTTCTGAAGCTACTAAAACTCGTTAAAAACGTAGTTTTGGGAGCAGGAAGGAGCACATCCCAAATTTTCTCGTTATCGAAAAAACCAAATCACACAACAGATCAATATCAATATATACCAATTTATAAGCCACATAAATTCCATAGACATCACGTTATTTGATTTTTCGGATTTGTATTTATATCATTACTTTTAATCCTTGGATTTAATAATTCATTCTCACAAAACCCTACTTATGCTCAATATCTAGATACATATATAGATTCATGATTCCGAAATAACCAACCAACAGATCAAGATATTATAAATAAGTTATACTGAGAGAATAGTCTCTACAGATCATGACGAAATCAAAATATTTGTAATCTCGCAGACATACAAATTTCATATATTGATCCATGAATCAATTCCATACCAAAATACCTATCATGAAATACTATCTATGCTTTGATGTGAGGTGATTATACAAATGATTATTCTATCAAAATTAATTCTGACTGTACGGCTTTAGTAGCAATTTCTGGCTCTACATTTTATACTACAAATTATTTAACATCTGCGATTTCTATAGATGGATGAAGAAATATTATCTTAGATAACTTGAAGATAGCATGAGAATCTGATTGATTAGGCAATATTCATTCAACTAATAATTATGGAATATATTCTCAGACAACCGATACAACAATCAATAATTTAAATTTCTATTATTTATCATGATATGGAATATATTTCCAAACGACAGGGAACAATTTCATTTACAATTCCAAAGCATACGCACGCTGACAGATAGAGCTTCAAGCATCACAAGATACAACACTGGATTCAGATAAACGTTTGGATTACAAAAATAGAAATTATTGAAAATCAGATTTCGGATATATCTCTAATGATGGGGCGGCGTATCTAATCAAATTTAATCTCTGAATATTAAAATCATGAACAACCATAATAGATTGATCATTAGTTTTGACTAAACTTGATTTACCAGGTAAAAGATTTTATGTAAGAGATGTTGTAAACAATAATTGGGTCGAATGAAACAAGGATTGGAAACCTTCATCATATTGAGAACCAAGTTATAATTATTTATCATATCCGGAAACAACTTGGTATGGTTGATGATGAGGTTTGAAAGAATGATATGATTATTGATATAACGACCTAGTAGATTATTGAAATTTTTCTAATAAATTACAATCAGAAAACT